>PPYF01349286.1_pt1 | contig 188100 bp, 129 predicted proteins | sample 1559871 | NCBI WGS metagenome assembly PPYF01 (sample SAMN08240021, study PRJNA423297) | Human gut metagenome, whole genome shotgun sequencing project.
GACTAATATTTAGGCGTTTTTTATAAGAAATGAATTCTTGTACTTTCCTCTTTTATAGAACTAAGTTCCAAAAGAACTTGGATAATGTTTAATTAAAAGAGAGTGAGTATGAAAGAAAAAGTGTTAATGTTACTAGCTTGTCTGTGGTTGGGTATCGGCTTCTCTATGGCTCAAGCGCCTAAAACAGTTGCAGGAGTTGTAACTTCTGCGGATGATGGTGAGCCGATAATAGGTGCGTCTGTTTTAGTGGAAGGGACTACTATGGGAGCAATTACGGATGTGGATGGCAAGTTTGCTATCAATAATGTTCCTACAGATGCCAAAGCGCTGATTGTTTCTTATCTGGGTATGATTACTCAGCGAGTTGGAATTCAGCGTGGTACTATTACTGTAACAATGAAGTCGGACACAAAAGTGTTGGATGAAGTGGTTGTAACTGCTCAAGGATTGAACCGTAAACAAAAAGCGTTGGGTTATTCTACACAAAAGGTGGCAGGTGAGGATCTAACTATTTCACGACAGACCGATTTGGGTAATGCTATGGCCGGTAAAGTGTCGGGAGCACGTTTTATAGGTGGTGCCAGTTCTGGTTTTGATGCAGGTACTATTATTTTGCGTGGTGCAGGTTCCATTCCTTCTTCGTCCCAGTCGGATAATCCGGCCAATGAACCTATTTATGTGGTAGATGGTGCTATCACTAACAAAAACTCTATCAATATGGATGATGTGGAAAGCATAAACGTATTGAAAGGTCCCGCGGCTACTGCCCTTTATGGTTCGCGTGGTGGTGCAGGTGCTATCATCATAACTACTAAGGCGGGACAAAGTGAGAAAGGGTTGCTTGAAGTAAGTCATACATTGCAGGCCGAAACTTACTATAATCATTTCAATATGCAGAAGCTGTATGGTGGTGGAGGATATGGAGGTACGGAAAAAGGTAACAGGGCTCAGGATATTTATGATTTGTATAGTGGTGATATTCCCGGTTTGCAAGGTGCTTATGTGTACGATTATAATGAGGACACTTCTTGGGGAGCTGCATACGATCCGGCTGTGAAATATGTCACTCCGTTGTCATTAGACGAAACCAGTGGTCATTATGGAAAACCAGCCACTTGGCAACATGGATTGGATTTGAGAGATCTTTATCGGACTGGTGTAACCAATACAACCAACGTTTCGTTTTCAAAGAGTGTGAAAGATTTTAATACCCGTGTTTCTTTCACCAATAGCTATCGTACTGGTGTGCAGCCCAATTCGGATGCTATTCGCCGTTTCTTAGGGTTCAAGACAAATTTCAAACCCACACCGTGGATGAATGTGTCATTGGATTATAAATATACTTATCGTCAGGATCATAATGCTGCCGAAAGTGGATATAACGGTTCACGTACCGTTTTGCAGGAATATACCCAATGGGGACAGACCAATGTCAATTTAAAAGATTATAAGGACTATAAACGTCCGGACGGATCATGGAGGACGTGGAATATCAACAGTGTGAATAATCAAAGTGCTGCATTCCATGATAATCCGTATGCTTTATTTCATGAATATAATCATCGCACCATTTATCAATGGAATGTATTCAGTGGTGATGTGTCTGTGGACCTTCCTTATAACTTGAAGGCAGGGGTACGCGTAAATGGTAACATACGTGGTTACAAATTGGAACGAGAACGCCCTTCAGGATCTATTAATTTCCGGTCAAATTATCGTCAGGATCAAAGCAGTTTGATTGATTTGACTGTACAAGGACGTTTAACTTGGGGACAATCATTTTTTAAAGATAAACTAACGGTAGACGCAGCTCTTTTTGCAGAAGCACGTGACTATACGTACGATAATTTATATGCATACACCAATACGAATTATGATTTGTCTTTGGACGATTACTATAATTTGGCTGCTTCATCGGGTACTATTGCTTTAGCCTATAATGAGAAAACACATTACAAAGAACGTAGTGTTTATGCCACAGCTACCATGGGCTGGGATGATACTTATTTTCTTGACGCTTCTGTTCGTAACGATATGTCTTCCACATTGAGTCCTAATCATAACAGCTATTGGTATGGTGGCCTTTCCGCTTCTGTCCTTGCTCACAAATGGGTGAATGCAGAATGGCTGAACTTTTGGAAACTGCGTGCTAGTGCGGCTCAAGTAGGTACTACGCTCAATGCTTACAATATTTATCCTACTTATTCGCTGGATACCAGTTATGGTTCACATGTTACAATGTATGAACCTTCTTCTCAGAAAAATTATAATATCGAGCCGTCTATTTCCACTTCGTATGAAATAGGTACGGAATTCCGTTTGTTCAATAATCGTTTATGGGGTGATTTCAACTATTATACCCGGGATGACAAAGATCAGATAATCTCCGTAACCTCTGCTCCGCAATCGGGGTATTCCACTCGTAAGATGAATGCTGGTTTAATTCGTAATCGGGGTGTTGAATTGAGTTTGGGCGGGATGCCTGTTTCCACTAAGAACTGGAAATGGGAAATGAATTTCAATATAGCGAAGAATAGTAATAAACTGGTGGAACTAGCTGATGGAGTGGATTCTTATTCTATTTATTGGACTTCATTCACAACTCGTTTGTATAATTATGCTATGGTTGGTAAATCACTTGGTGTGATAACCGGTAATACATGGGAACGTGATGACAATGGCAATATAATCTTCCATGAATTGAGTGCTTCGCAGAAGGCGTTGTATGGTGGTGAATATGTACCTACTTACAATCAGAATACACTAGATGAACTGGGTAACTTCCATCCGGATTTCACTGGTGGTTTTAATACTAGTATCAGTTTTAAGAATTTCCGTCTGTCGGCTAATATTGATTTCTCTGTAGGCGGACAGATTGTATCCTATACTAATATGTGGGGTAGCAGTAGCGGTATTCTTGATAAAACAGCTGAACTTAATGACCGTGGCGTCAATGTTCGTGAACCGGTAAGCAAAGGTGGTGGTATCCACATGACTGGTGTGGATCAGAATGGCAATAAGGTAGATACCTATGTCAATGCTAAACTATATTATACCACAGCTTCCCGTGTATGGGAAGAATGGGTGTATGACCGTACTTACGTGAAACTTCGTGAAGTGTCATTGTCGTATGTTTTCCCGTCACAAACTTTGAAGAAACTAAATATCGGTCTGAGTCGTGCCAGTGTGGCAATTAATGCTTCCAATCCATGGTTGATCTACTCAGCTTGTCCTAATGTGGATGTGTCTGAAATTGGTATGGGATATTTTGAAGGTGGTAATGCCGCTGCAACCCGTTCGATAGGTTTTACCGTTAATCTTGCTTTTTAAACCATAAAACGAAGAATCATTATGAAATATATTAAATTATTACTTTTATCTCTGAGTTTTGCAGCAACATTCACAGCGTGTGATATGACTGACTTTGGCGATATTAACAAAGATCCCAATGAACCGTCGGAGGCTAATACTGGTATGTTGTTTACATACGCTTGTACTTATGTGAAATACTTCTCTATGAACTCAAATTATTATTACCCGTGGACGCAAATGTATCCGGGGTATATGTCCGAGAAAAATAATAATCAGTATGGTGCGTTTGGCGGACCTACTATGAGTACAAGTTCTTATTATCTTTATCCGTTGAAGAACTGCCAGAAGATTATTGACTTTAATAGTGATGAGGCTGAAAAAGGTAAACCTGCCATTGTACAGTTTGGTGATAATGCTAATCAGATTGCGGTTGCACGTACATTGATGGGATTCATCTATATGCACCTTACAGATGCTCTAGGGCCACTTCCTTACACAGAAGCATTTCAGGCAGGTGAGGAAAATTTTACTCCGGTATTTGATTCACAGGAAACGATTTATGCTAAGTTAGATGCCGATTTGAGGGAAGCGTATAATCAGTTTAATGAAAGTGGCTCGTTGAGCACAGCCGACATCCTGTTCGATGGTGACATTCGTGCATGGAAGAAACTGAATGCTTCTACCCGTATGATGCTTGCTATAAAACTGGCAGATGTGGATCCTGCCGAAGGACGCTCGCGTTTTGCTCAAGCTTACGCTGATGGCGGTATTGAAGAAAATGCCTATAATTTGAATTATACTTTTGAGGCCAATACTGTGGGATATTTATATTATAATGGCGTAAACCATAATTATAATTTTGTTCCTAATAAGTATTATGTAGATCAGTTGAAGGAATTGAAGGACAACCGTCTGTTCTCTACTTGTTCGCTGATTCCTTTTGGCAAGACACAGGCAGAGGCGGGCGTGACGGATGAAGACCTGAAGAATTTTGATAAATACCAAGGTATGCCTTTGGGTATTGAGTCTGCAGATGTGAACACGTGGAATAAAGTCTGCTGTTTTTATAATCCTTCTCTCACACAGGTAACCTCTACTTTCCCTATTATTACTGCTTCTCGTATGCTACTTATCGAGGCTGAAGCTGCTCAGCGTGGCTGGATTCAAGCTGATCCTGCCCAACTTTATGCAGCCGGTGTGAAGGCATCATTTGAACAATGGGGAGCCGAAGGTGTTGATGAATATTTGGCACAGGAAGCAGTTGCTTATACGGGTACTGATGCTGATAAAATTAATAAAATTGCTCTTCAGCGCTGGATCAGTGGCTTCATGGCTGATGGTTTTGAGGCATGGTCTGACTGGCGTCGTTTTGATATTCCGAAACTAGAAGTCGGTCCGGTTTGTACAACGATTGATCACATCCCTTATCGCCATCAATTTGATAGCGAAATTTATCAAGGTAATCTTGAAAATTATGAAGCTGCCGTGAAAGCAGATTTGAATGGTGATGATAGCCGTGAGCAACGAGTATGGTGGAATAGAAGATAAGATTTGAAGTATATAATTCTCTTTAAAGTTTCGTTTAAATATAGGGGACATTCTCAGTGATGAGAGTGTCTTCTTTTATTGAAATAAATCAAAAAATATATAGGATAAACGTTAGTTAAGACTAGGTAATTCATAAATTGCCTCGATGGATAGATATACGTATTGCTTTTTCTTATTGACTTTTGTTGTGTTCGGTTGGGTGGCATTTGAAGAATGCTATTGTTGGGATATTGAATTTTTATGAAGAAATTCTCCTGTTTTAAAGCATAAAAAAAGGCTATCTATCCCAGACAGCCAATCTTTTGTTAACCTTAAATCTAATACTATGAAAAACACACTACAAATGATAGAAGAGGGCAAATGAAAATAAAAGTATGTGATAGCTGTTTTTCTATTTCTTATTTTATATCTTTGATGTCACTTTACTGATTGAAAAAATAACAGTTACTTATGAAAAACAGACAGTTTATTGTATTTGCTCTTTTATTAGCATGTCCGTTGCTGTTACACGGACAGGAAACGTTTCTTTGTGGAAAAGAATCATGTAATAAAGGTTATATCCGGCATCCATGGTATGGAAAAAAGGTTGGTTATATAGGAGACTCGATAACTGATCCCAATTGTTATGGAGATAGCATAAAAAAGTATTGGGATTTTTTGAAAGAATGGTTGGATATCACTCCTTATGTGTATGGAGTGAGTGGACGTCAATGGAATGATGTACCCCGTCAGGCAGAACAATTGAAAAAGGAGCATGGAGAAGAGGTTGATGCCATCGTGGTTTTGATGGGGACAAATGATTTTAATAGCAGTGTACCTGTCGGGACTTGGTTTGCAGAGAAAGAAGAGCAGGTGATGGCTGCCTGTGGTGAAACTAAAAAACTGGAAACGCGTAAAAGGCGTGTTCCTATAATGACGAATGATACGTATAAAGGCCGTATTAATATTGGTTTGAGTCATTTGAAAAAATTGTTTCCCGATAAACAAATTGTTTTGTTGACCCCATTGCATCGTTCTTTAGCGGAATTCGGCGAAAAGAATGTACAACCGGATGAAAGCTATCAGAATAAATGCGGAGAATATGTGGACGCTTATGTACAGGCCATTAAGGAAGCAGGTAATTTGTGGGGAGTTCCTGTAATAGATTTTAATTCGGTTACAGGTATGAATCCGATGATTGAAGAACAACTTATTTATTTCTATGATTCGGGGTATGATCGTTTGCATCCTAATACCAATGGTCAAGAACGTATGGCACATACATTGATGTATCAGTTACTTTCTTTGCCTGCATCATTCTGACAGTTGGACATTCATATTTTGCCTTTTTGGAAGAGTTTGTCTATTGGGGAGAACCTTCGATGTTTCGATATGAATTTGAAGAATTGAAAAAATGTTCAAGTGGCAAATTGATGTTGTTTGAACATCTTTTTATTAGTTCTTATTTACTGAAAGAGTACTTGAACTATTGATTTTGAGCAATTTTCTATATTCTTGTATCATTTTTTATGGTTTCTTTTCTTGTTTACTTTTGCCTAAATCTTTTAACTTATAAAATGTATATGAAAAACATGAAATTAAAAGTATTACTTGTTTTATGTGCTTTACTCCTGTTATCGGCTTTTATTGCTGAGAGAAAAGAGCCCATTACTATTTTTATGATTGGTGATTCTACCATGGCGAATAAAAGTCTGAAAAATGGTAATATAGAGCGTGGTTGGGGACAAATGCTTCCCGGATATTTTACGGAAGAGGTTGTGGTGGATAATCACGCTATGAATGGATGAAGTTCACTCAGTTTTATCAATGAAGGACGTTGGGATGTAGTGCTTTCTAAAATTCATAAAGGTGATTATGTATTTATTCAATTCGGGCATAATGATGAGAAATCTAGAGTCACATTACATACAGAATCCGGAAGTACCTTTGATGATAATTTAAGACGTTTTGTGAATGGAACATGTGCTAAGGGAGGAAATCCTGTACTGTTCAATTCTATAGTTCGTCGTAATTTCCCCCCCCTAAAGGTGTGACGGAGATAAAGGGTAGTTATGAAAAAGAAGGTCCGGTATTGGTTGATACCCATGGGAAATATCTGGAATCTCCCCGTCGGGTAGCCGGAGAAATGAATGTATCTTTTATTGATTTGAATAAATTGATCCATGACTTGGTTACCGGTATGGGAGTCGAGAATTCAAGAAAATTGTTTATGTGGATTCCTTCCGGACAATATGAATTTTGTCCGAAGGGAAAATTGACAATACTCACTTGAATATATATATGGTGGACGTCTAGTTGCCAGGTTGGTCGTGGACGCTTTGATGGAAGAAGTGCCGGCTTTGGCAAAATATGTGCGACGTTATGATTATGTGGTGGCGAAAGATGGGAGTGGGGATTTCTTTACAGTTCAGGAAGCAGTGAATGCGGCAGTTGGTGGTGGCAAGAAAACAATATCTATACTTGTCCGTCCGGGAGTATATGAAGAGTATGTTTCTATGCCGGAATCATCGCCTCGAATAGAATTGGTGAAACAGACAGGGGCTGAGATCAGGGATAACGGGTTCACACAAGATGTTTATGTGGCACCTTATAAGGGTGACAGAGTGTGTGCTATCAGTTATCATTTGATAAGAACAGGGTAGGTACATGTACCGAACAATATCCCATCGGGGGAGATAAGTTGAAATCGACTCCTGTGTCTTTAGATAAATGGGTGGAAAGCTTGGTAAACTCCGGTAGATAGGGAGTTGGCAATGATACATGGAATATCGCAGGGATATGATGCTTTTCAAAATCCTAAAATATTGTGGGAATAAGGTAAAGGCTATGGAAAATGAAATATGGGTGGGTACATTTAGAGAGGTAGTTGCCTATACAAAAGAACGAGAAAAAAATCGCTTGAATGTGCTAGAAAACGGCTATAACATAACTCCTCATTTGGATATGAATGCACAATTATTTACAGAACCACTGACTATGGTATTGAAATCTGTGGGAAACAGAGTTTCGGAGATTAGGCAAGATGGGAAAAAGCTTTTTCTAAAGAAGGATGCTGATAAGGTTCTTTTCGATTTTAATCCTTATGGATGGATGATTCAGATTCGTTTTATCTGAAGTGTTGGATATAGTTTTAAAACTAGAATAGGGAAATCCGTTAGTCTTTATTGTAACCATTTAAGGTGTGATAATAAGATTAACGGATTTGTTTTTTGCTCTTTTATAAAGTTACTCAGAATTAATTTCTAAATTTGTTCCCGTTAACTTTATTCCTTTTTCAAAAGAAATAAAATGGAAAACACAGAGAAACTGATTGTAGAACAACTGAAAAATGGCAACGAAGATGCTTATAAATACATCTATGATTATCATTATGTTCTTTTATGTCATATAGCAAATCAATATTTGAACGATAATTTTTTATCGGAAACTATAGTTGGAGATGTAATATTTCACCTTTGGGAAATCAGAGAAACTTTAAACATTACTATTTCTATTAGAAGTTATCTGATAAAGGCCGTTCGTAATCGTTGTATAGACTATCTGAAATCTAGATCTGAAAAAAAGGAAATTTCATTTTCAGTTTTAGTACCGGAAGAGATGTCTGAAGAAAAGTATTTGCAGTCGGATAATTATCCTTTGGGAATATTATTAGAACGTGAATTGGAGCATGAAATCCGTATGGCAATAGATAAACTACCGGTTGAATGTAGATGTGTTTTTGAAAAAAGTAGATTTGAGGCGAAAAAATATGAAGAAATTTCTCAGGAATTAGGTATTTCCATAAATACGGTTAAGTATCATATAAAGAATGCATTATCTTTCCTTCAGACTGAATTGAGCAAATATTTAATTGCTTTGATTTTATTTTTTTCGTATTAAAACAGAAAAAAGTTCTTTTAGGACTACCCTGTATTTAAAATAAATCGTCTTCACTTTAGAAACAACAAAGATGAAAGCAGAAAAAGAACATATTGATGAATTAATAGTATCCTATTTAAGTAATGAGTTGGATGGAAATGCTGTGCATGAACTGAAGGAGTGGATAGCTGCGTCTGTGGAAAATGAAAAGTATTTTATGCAGCGGCAAGAAATTTGGTTTTCTGCCATAAGTGTGAAAGAGGATGTTAAATATGATAAGAGCAAAGCATTTGAACAATTTAAAAATAGAATTGCTAATCAGAGGTTGAATGATAAAAGAGAACGTGAAAATTTCTGTTTGTCTAAATTTTGGCGTTATGCAGCTGTTATTGTTGTATTGTTCTCAGTTTCTTATTTTTCTTATTGGAGGGGTGGAATAAGTATAAAAGAGGTATTTTCGGATATCATTGTGGAGGCTCCTCTTGGTTCCAGAACAAAATTGACCTTGCCGGATGGGACATTAGTGTGGTTGAATGCCGGATCGCGTATAACATATTCACAAGGATTCGGAGTAGGGAATAGAAAAATAGAATTGATAGGAGAAGGGTATTTTGAAGTTAAACGAAATGAAGAAGTTCCATTTCTTGTGAAAACGAATAGTTTGCTGGTAAAGGTATTGGGAACGAAATTTAATTTTCGGGACTATCCGGATGATGCAGAAGCCATTGTTTCTTTGTCCGAAGGAAAAGTGGCATTGAATAATTTATTGAAAAAAGAAAAAGAAGCTTTTTTGTTACCCAATGAAAGGGTGGTCTTGAATAAAAAGAATGGCAGAATGCATGTGGAGTATTCTACTGTTTCCAATGCATTACAATGGACTAATGGATATTTATTTTTTGATGAGGAATTGTTGCCGGATGTTGTGAAGGAGTTAGAACGTAGTTATAATGTGAAAATACAAATAGCTAGTGATACTTTGAATACTTTCAGGTTCTATGGAAATTTCGTTCATCGTGAGCAAAATATTCAGGAAGTTTTGGAAGCATTATCTGCGACCCGTAAGATTCATTATATTATTGAAGGACACAATATAACTTTATATTAAGTAGGGAGTGGATTAAAATTGTTTAACCTTAAAATTAAAAGTATGAATAGAATTAGAGCTGTAATACTGTGATAGGGGTACGAAAGGGATGAAAAAGAAAAGGTGGGAAGATATAGGGATTTTCCCACCTTGATGAAATCTCTTTTTCGACTTATGATTGTGAGTGCGCTTTTAGAGAATGCAAAGTTAATGATTTTTCTCTTTAAAAGCTAAGTTCATTTAATTTTTTAATTAATAAATTACTAATTTATGAAAAACAAGAGAAAGGCCATATTATTGGTCGGGGCTTTGCTTTGCCTTAATTTGAATATCTTCTCACAGAATATACCATTGAAAATGAATAAAGTGTCGGTGAAAAAAGCTATGACTGAGCTAAAAGAAAAAAGTGGATATTCATTTGTGTATATAGCTGGGGATTTAGATACGAAAAAGATTGTTGATATAGACGCTGAGCAACTGCAAGAAGTTATTGAGCAAATCTTGGAAGGACAAAATGTTTCTTATGAGATAAAAGATAAAAATATCGTTATTCGGAAGAAGGAGGTAGAACAGTCCATGTTGAACGAGAAAAAATTACAAGATATTTCAGGGCTTGTGATGGATGTTATGGGAGAACCTATCGTAGGAGTTAATGTGATGGAAAAGGGGACTACTAATGGTACTATTACTGATATGGATGGTAAGTTTTTACTTAAAGCTCCTGCGAATGCAACTCTTATTATTAGTTTTATCGGTTATAAGACTCTTGCTGTTAATTTGGAAGGGGAAAAGAATGTGAATATAACTCTGAAAGAGGATTTGGAACAATTAGATGAAGTGGTGGTGGTTGGTTATGGAACTCAAAAAAAATCTAGTTTGACAGCATCCGTGGCGACAGTGCCTGCAAAAGAACTGAGTAAACAGATGGGGCATTCTGTTGCAGCTGCTTTGCAGGGGAGGGCTCCAGGAGTAGAAATATTGCAAAAGGGGGGAGAAGCTGGGGCAGATATCAAGATACTTGTTCGGGGAGCAGGTACATTTGGTGCTACTGAACCTTTATATGTTATTGATGGTGCATTTTCTAATAATGGGCTAAATTCGTTGAATCCTTCAGATATTGAATCAATAGAAATCCTGAAGGATGGTTCGGCGGCTGCCATTTATGGCTCTCGCGCTGCAAATGGGGTTGTGCTGATAACTACCAAGCATGGTCAAAAAGGTAAAGCAAAAGTTGAAATTTCTGCAAACTATTCTTTGCAGACTCCTTCTAAATATCTTGATTTTCTAGATGCAAATGAGCATCGCGAATATACTAAGCAAATTGTTGAAAATTCAACAAACCAGACTCAAGCTCCAGAAAATATTCATCCTACTAATCCTGATATTAATACTGACTGGCAAGATGCATATCTAAGAAATGCTCCTATGTATAATTTGAATGCTTCAATTTCTGGTGGTGGTGAATATTCAACTTTTAATACAAGTTTGGGGTATTTTGATCAGCAAGGTATTATGGAATTTTCTGGTTTTAAGAAATATAATGCACGTGTCAATGGAACGTTTAAGAAAGGACGTTTGACTGTTAGTGAAACTCTTTCTGCTGCTTTTACAAATAAGGAGCCTCAAGTAAGGATGGTGATGGGGATTCCTACTGTTCCAATGACTGATGTAGAGGGAAGGTATGTATCTGCAGGTAAAGATTATTATGTAAATGAAGGAAAAGTTACTAATCCGTTTGCATCTTATTCCAATACTGTTCGAAGAAATAAAACAGTTAATGTTACTGGTAGTTTGAATATAGGACTGAATTTATATAAAGGATTGGATTATAAGCTACTACTTGGAGGTGACTATATATCAACAAATAATATATCTCGGTCCATTGCTTTTGACTCCAATTGGGATGAGAATGGTAATGCAGATCCTGATTATAGCAGAACGATTAATTCACTATCTGAAAGTCGTGGACAGCGATTTAGTTATACAATTGATAACATTTTGACTTATAAGAATATGTTTGCTGGTCATACTATTGACGCAATGGTAGGTACAAGTTGGATGAGAGAATACTATAGAACTATGGGGATTGGTTCTGGTTCTACAGATTTGGGTGGTCCTAATATTACTATTTTTAATGGGAAAGGAGATATAACAAGTGAAGAATACAATTCAGCTTTACTCTCCTTTTTTGCTCGCTTGAACTATGACTATAAGGAGCGTTATCTTGTTTCTGCAAGTATTCGTAGTGATAAATCTTCCAAATTTGCTAAAGGAAATAGGGTCGGTTACTTTCCTTCGGTTTCAGTGGGTTGGAATATACATGAAGAGAATTTTTTTAATATAGAATGGATAAGTAAAATGAAGATTAGAGCTAGTTATGGTGAATTAGGAGCTAATTTTATAGATTCATATTCTTTCCTTTCTACGGCTTATGGTCCAATACCTTCTGTATTCGGTGAAAATCAGATTGGTCAAAGTAGTGTGATGAATGGTTATGTAACCAAATTTGCTCAGGAAAATTTGACTTGGGAAAAATCAATATCTAAAAACGTAGCATTGGAAATGGCTTTTCTGAATAATAAAATTTCTTTTACAGCTGAATATTTTTGGAAAGATAATAATGACTTACTTGCTCCATTACTTCCATTAGCATCATCAGGGCAAACCATTATGACTAATGGGGGGGATTTGCCAGTTTTTAATTCTGCATCTGTTGAAAATAAAGGTTTTGAATTTACGGTAGGTTATCGTAATAATTGGAAGGATTGGAGTTTGGATGTTACTGCCAATATTTCGGCATTAAGAAATAAAGTAAAGAGTTTGGGTGAGGGAGTACAACCCATTAAGGCAGAGGTGATGATGAGTGGTTCTTTTAATGACCGTCCTACTATTACTAAACCGGGCTTGCCTATTGGTACCTTTTGGGGATATGTGGTGGAAGGTTTTGATAATGATGGTAATTTTATTTTTCAGGATAATAATGGTAGTGTGAATGGTGTATTGACAGGAAAGCCGGATGGGAAGATTGATGAGAATGATAAAACGGATATTGGTAATCCTCATCCGGATTTTACTTATGGTTTAAATATAAATGTAGGTTATAAGAATTGGGATTTGACTGCTTTTTTCCAAGGAACGCAAGGTAACGATATTTTTGCTTTAATGAAATATGATTGGTATTTTGGAGGAGCTAATAGTGCTACCCTAAAGGATGCTTTCTATAATTCATGGACTCCGCAAAATCCTAATGCGGAAGCTCCTAAACTGAATAGTAAAAACAGTTCTGGCATAAACTCGCTTCCAAGTACATTCTATGTGGAGGATGGTTCTTATTTCAGATGCAAGAATCTACAAATCGGTTATTCCTTTAATAAGAAATTATTGCAAAAATTCCATATAGAATCATTTAGAATATATGCGGGGGTACAAAATTTATTCACTATCACAAAATATCCCTTGTATGATCCCGAAGTTAGTTCAAACGTGTTGTTTGACAGAGGTGTGGATGGTTTCTGGCAAGCACAGGAAAGTCCTCATGAAGCAACAATGAATTCTAGAGTATATAATCTTGGTGTCAATTTAACTTTCTAAAAACAGAATGAGTATGAAAATAATGTTGCGTAAAATTATAGTTATCATCATCAGTTTTGTAACTATTGGAATGATGGGCTCATGTGAAGATATTTTTAATGATTTGGCGGTGAATCCTAATCAATCAGACGTTAATTCATTTTATACTACACTAGAAAATTGTAATAAGGGAATTCTTGGTATCTATGGGTATATTTCGACTCCTCGTAATTTGGGAGCTTGTGGATTTGGTTTGATGTTGACTCGTAGTGATGAGGGGTGTTCGGTAGCTGATTATGGAGTACCAGGTGCTTATAATGAAGAGTTTACCCCTTCCTATTATTCATTGGTTCAACCTTTTCAGTTAATGTATACAGCTGCTTCCCAAGCTAACCAAATGATTGAAAGTCTTACTGAAATAGAATTCAGCAATAAAGAATTACAGGATGCATATTTGGGGGAGGCTTATTTTCTTCGTGCATTTACACATTTCTTTTTATTCATCAATTATAGGAATATTCCTTTGATTAAAGAATTGCCTAAGGCTCCTAATGAATATAAGCCTCAGGCAACGCCTGAAGAGGCTTGGGATTTTATTATAGATGATCTGATCAAAGCTAAAGATTTACTTCCTGACAAGAATTTTTGGGATGCTAAAAATAAAGGACGTGTGACGAAAGCTTCTGCTTATGCACTTTTGGGTAAGTCATATCTTTATAGATCCGGTATTGAACCCAAATATGGAACTTCACAAATAACTTATTATAATGAGGCTGCTGCGGCTTTTGCAGAAATCATTAATGGTAATTGTGGGGACTACAGATTGGTAGATGACTATTCATGGAACTTTGATGTGGCACATGAAAATAATGATGAATCTATTTTTGAAGTACAATTTGTCGGAGTGTTGAATACAGGATTTAACCCAGGATTTGTGGACAGTGGGTTGTTCAATGACGTCCGGTGTAAAATGTGTATAATGAATAGAAGTAGAAATTCGAATAGTTCTGCACAGGTTATGCACAATTGGTTATATGATAAATTTGTAGCGTCAAAAACAGTGACAGGAGAAACTGATCCACGTATGTTTGGTTCGTTTGTTTTTAATGATAATGTATCGGAGATTATACGTCCGAAAGGTATGAAGGTTACTTTTCTTGAAGGGAAGGACTGGGAAGCAGAAATGGGTTCAAAGGAAGGAACATTTGGTGAACAATATGAGTTGGCAATGGGATATAAAATGTGTAGTAGGAAATGGTTGGATTGGACCTTACCTCCGACAGATGATGCTGGTGGGCATTTTTTTAATGGACGTGCACAAGGAGTAAACTGGAGAATGATTCGTTATTCGGATGTTTTGCTGATGTATGCTGAAGCTGTAGTAATGGGAGGGAAAGCCACTGCAAACATAACCCCGTTAGAAGCAATAAACAAAGTACGCGATAGGGTAGGAGTACCTCATGTAACAGAAGCTAATATGAGAACTATTGAAGATGAACGTATTCTAGAACTTACCTATGAAGGCTCCCGATTCTTTGACTTGCTTCGTTGGGGTAAAGTAGTAGAGCGTTTTCGCGAATTGGAAAATACTGATCCTTTGTTTAAAAGGTTTAGCAGGGCTCAATATATGGGGTTTAAGGAAAATAAGAATGAATGGGTTCCATTGCCAATTGATGAAGTAGAGGGTAATCCATATATCACTAAAAATAATCCAGGATGGTAATTAAAAATAGAATAATTATGAAAGTATTTTATTATATTATATGTGCAGCTTGCTTTGCCGGCTGTGTGTCATCTTCCAATGATAAAACGGTGAAAGAGAATGGTAGAACATTGCATAATGGCATTGTGCTGCCCGAGCAATGGCCTCCTAGTATGATTGATGATGGAGTACGTCGCGAAATGTCTTTACCTTATATTTCAAACAAACCGACTGTTATTTCTGTAAATCTAGGACGCCAATTATTCGTTGATGATTTTTTAATTGCAGAAACAGATATGGAGCGTGTTTCCCATAAGGCTATGTTCTATGAGAATAATCCGGTACTTGCTCCGGATAAGGAGTGGGAATACACTTTTGAACGTGCTCCTTATGCTGCTCCTTTCAGTGATGGAATATGGTATGATGAAAGCGAACAAAAATTTAAAATGTGGTATTTGGCTGGTGCCGGATCTATGCACAAACATCGTCAAAGCTTTTATACTTGTTATGCGGAGTCAAAAGATGGGAAGCATTGGGAAAAAGTGAATATGGATATAGTGCCGGGTACGAATATTGTAGATACTTGTGATCGGGATGCGGCTACAGTTTGGCTCGATAAAATGTGTCCAGAACCAGAAAAACGTTTCAAACTCTTCAATGTGGAAAAACATAGTGGAGGATGGAAAATAATTTTAAAATATTCAAAAGATGGTATTCATTGGTCGGAAGGAGTTGCGCAATCAGGACCGGTGGGGGATCGTACCACTGCTTTCTATAATCCGTTTACTCAAAAATGGGCTATTAGTCTACGGCAGGGGAGTAAAGCAGACGGACGCTCTAGAGGCTATTTGGAAAATGAAGATCCAGAGATGGCAGTTAGCGTGGCGCATTCATTGGCTAAAGGAATAAAGGATAAAAATATAGTTTTGTGGTTTACTCCTTCCGATAAGGAACTGCCACATCCTGAATTTCCTGATGTGCGTCCAGCCATTTATAATTTTGATGCTATGCCTTATGAAAGTGTTATGCTAGGGTTCTATGCTATGTGGAAAGGACCAGAGAATGATCTCTGTGGTAAGTTAGGTATTCAGAAAAGAAATGAAATAGGGATGGGATATAGTCGAGATGGTTTTCATTTTTATCGTCCCAGTTATGAACCTGTTATGGGAGTAAATGAAACGGAAGGGGCATGGAATTGGGGAAATATGCAGTCTGTTATCGGCGTACCTCTCATTGTTGGTGATTCTTTGTATTTGTATTCTAGTGGAAGAATGAAGAATAAAGTGATGTGGGATGGATTTACTTCTACTGGGTTGGCAACTTTACGTCGTGATGGGTTCGTTTCCATGCATACAGACACAGAAGGGGTACTTGTTACCGAGAAAATAAAGTTTGATGGTAATCATTTTTTTGTGAATGCACAAGCAAAGGATTTGCAGGTGGAGATAATGGATGAAAATGGTAATGTGATTACGGGATTTTCCAGGGAGGATTGTAAGGAAATGAATGATTTGAACAGTACTAAACAATTGGTAACTTGGAAATCAGGTAAAAAACTTGCTGCTCTTTCAGGCAAGATAGTTAAAGTGAAGTTTTATGTTACTTGTGGCGATTTATATGCTTTTTGGATTTCTCCATGGGACACAGGAGAAAGTAGGGGATATACAGGTGGTGGTGGTCCGGGACTCAATCCTTGTGGAATCGATATTAAATAATTGATATGTGTAAAACATAGTTGTGTTACATCGTGTATTTTGTTGGTGGCTGCTTCATGAGAATGAAGCAGTCATTTTTTGTATTACAGATAAATTTTGCTTGGTTGAGCTAAGTCAATATTTAAGTATGAGGAAAATGTAGACATAAAAAAAGGAGCAACGCCTTGCTCCAACCTTTGTTAACCTTAAATCTAATACTATGAAAAACACGTTGCAAAGGTACGTGTTTTAGTGGATTTTGCAAATAAAACAACTAAAAAAATATGTTTTCTAACACGTTTTAATACTTTTGTCCTATTTGTTAAGGATGAGGACTTTTTTTATTTACTTGTATTTTGTCTTTTTTACATATAAAACCGTATATTTGTTGCCACTTTTGCAAAAGGATAAAAACGAATGGTTTCAGTAGATAATTTGAAAGTAGAGTTTGGAGTAACGCCTCTGTTTGAGGATGTGTCATACGTTATCAATAAGAGAGATCGTATTGCGCTGGTCGGGAAGAATGGGGCCGGTAAGTCTACTATGCTTAAGATATTGGCAGGAATACAGGCGCCTACTTCAGGTAGTGTTTCTGTTCCGCGTGATGTGACGATAGGCTATTTGCCTCAAGTCATGATTCTGAGTGATAAACATACTGTGATGGAAGAGGCGGAGATGTCTTTTGAACATATCTTTGAGTTGCAGGCTAGTATTGAGAGAATGAATCAGGAGTTGGCGGATAGAACAGATTATGATTCAGAAAACTATCATAAACTGATTGAGAAATTCACCCATGACAATGAACGCTTTTTGATGATGGGAGGTACCAATTATACAGCTGAGATAGAACGTACATTGATGGGGTTGGGATTTAGCCGGGAGGATTTTAACCGTCCTACATCTGAGTTCAGTGGTGGATGGCGTATGCGTATAGAGTTGGCCAAGTTGCTGTTGCGACGGCCCGATGTGTTGCTGTTGGACGAGCCTACCAATCATCTGGATATAGAAAGCATTCAATGGTTGGAAAACTTTTTGAAGACAAGTGCGGGAGCCGTTGTATTGGTGAGCCACGACCGTGCATTTATTAATAATGTGACCAATCGTACGATTGAAATATCTTGCGGGCATATCTATGATTATAAAGTGGCTTACGATGAGTTTGTGGTATTGCGCAAAGAACGTCGTGAGCAGCAATTGCGTGCATACGAGAACCAGCAGAAGCAAATTCAGGATACGGAAGATTTCATAGAGCGTTTCCGTTATAAGGCTACCAAGGCTGTACAGGTGCAGAGCCGCATCAAGCAATTGGAAAAAATAGTTCCTATTGAAATTGATGATGAAGATAATTCAGCCTTGCGGTTGAAGTTTCCGCCTGCCATGCGTTCCGGCAATTATCCGGTCATTTGTGACGGGGTGAAGAAAGCATATGGCAGTCATATCGTTTTTCACGATGTGACTTTGACTATTAATCGAGGTGAGAAGGTGGCTTTTGTCGGAAAGAATGGGGAAGGTAAGTCCACTTTGGTGAAATGTATAATGGACGAAATCCCATACGAAGGTAAACTGACCATCGGGCACAACGTACAGATTGGTTATTTTGCTCAGAATCAGGCTCAGATGTTGGATGAAAATCTGAGTGTCTTTGATACGATTGATTATGTGGCAAAAGGGGATATTCGTTTGAAGATTCGTGATATTCTGGGAGCATTCATGTTTGGAGGTGAGGCTTCTGATAAAAAAGTAAAGGTACTGTCGGGTGGGGAGCGGAGTCGTCTTGCCATGATAAAACTTTTGTTAGAACCGGTGAATTTCCTTATTTTGGACGAACCTACTAACCATCTGGATATGCGCTCAAAGGATGTATTGAAAGAAGCTATCAAGGAATTTGATGGAACGGTGATTGTTGTTTCTCATGACCGTGAGTTCTTGGATGGACTGGTGACCAAAGTTTATGAATTCGGAGGTGGAGTAGTAAAAGAACACATTGGCGGCATTTATGATTTTTTACAGAAAAAGAAAATAGAGAGTCTGAATGAGTTGCAGCTTTCGGCTTCTCCTACTGTGTCTGCCACTAAAAAGGAAGAACCCGAAACGGTTAGTGAGAACAAATTATCTTATGAGGCGCAAAAGGAATTGAATAAGAAAATTCGCAAATTGGAGAAACGAATTGCGGATTGTGAACAGAAAATAGAAAAGCTGGAAACTGAGATTGGCGAGGTGGAAGCTGATATGGCTACTCCCGAAGGTGCATCGGATATGGCTTTGTATGAAAAGCATCAGAAACTGAAAAAGGACTTGGATCAGACGGTAGAAGAATGGGAGACCGTTTCTATGGAATTAGAAGAGATGCAGGGAAGTTAAAGTATGTATCATATATATAGAACAAATGAAAGCAAAACATTATTTACCAATGGCTGTATTGGCTCTGGCAGTAGCTGCCGGATGCGACAGTAAAAAGGAAGCCGTCATGACTTCGGGTATAGACTTGACAAATTTGGACACTACGGCTGTTCAAGGAGCTGATTTTTATCAGTATGCTTGTGGCGGATGGATGAAGAAACACCCTCTGACCAATGAATATTCCCGTTTTGGCTCATTCGATATGCTTGCTGAAAATAATCGGGAACAACTGAAAGGATTGATTGTGGAAATTGCTGCCGGGCAGAATGCGCAAGGTACAATAGGTCAGAAAATAGGGGATATCTATAATTTGGCTATGGATAGTGTGAAACTGAATGCGGATGGAGTAACTCCTATTCAAGCTGATTTGGAAAAGATTGCTTCAGTGAAGGATAAATCGGAAATAGTTCCTTTGATGGCGGAACTGGCTCATAGCGGTGTATTCCCTTATTTCAGTTTCTATGTGGGTGCCGATATCATGGACAGCAAGAGCAATTTGTTTCAATTGTATCAAGGGGGTATCAGTCTGGGTGAAAAAGAATATTATCTGGACAATGATGATGTGACTGTCAATATCCGTAATAAGTATAAGGAACATATTGTAAAGATGTTCCAATTGGCTGGTTTTGATGAGGCTGCCGCTAAAAAGAAAATGGAGGCTGTAATGGATATCGAAACCCGTATTGCAAAAGCTTCTTTCAGTGCGGTGGAACAGCGTAACCCTGCGGCCAATTATCATAAAATGTCTTTGGATGAATTAAAGAAAGAGATTCCGGGCATTGACTGGGATGCTTTCTTGAATGGTATAGGCGTGAAAGGGGTGACTGAACTGAGTGTTTCTCAAGTGGAGCCGATTAAAGAGGTTGAGAAAATTATCAATAGCTTGCCGGTTGAAAATCAGATCGCTTATATGCAATGGAGTCTGATAGACAGGGCTGCCGGTTACTTGAGTGATGATTTGGTGGCACAAAATTTTGATTTTTATGGAAAAACACTATCCGGCAAACAGGCTAACCAACCTCGTTGGAAGCGTGCTGTAAGTACTGTAAATGGAGTACTGGGTGAAGCGGTAGGTCAGATGTATGTGGAGAAATATTTTCCGGCAGCCGCAAAAGAACGTATGGTGCAGTTGGTAAAGAATCTGCAGACCGCATTGGGAGAACGTATTCGGAATTTGGAATGGATGGGTGACAGCACAAAGATTAAAGCTATTGAGAAGTTGAATTCTTTTTATGTAAAGGTAGGCTATCCTGATAAGTGGAGGGATTATACCGGTTTGAATATTGAAAAAGATTCTTATTGGGCCAATGTGAAGCGTGCTACAGAATTCGAACTGGATTATATGTTATCCAAGGCAGGAAAGCCGGTTGACAGAGATGAATGGGGAATGACTCCGCAGACTGTCAATGCATATTATAATCCGACCACGAATGAGATTTGTTTTCCGGCGGGTATTCTTCAATATCCGTTTTTTGATATGAATGCTGATGATGCATTTAATTATGGAGCTATTGGCGTGGTTATCGGTCATGAAATGACTCATGGATTCGATGATCAGGGACGTCAGTTTGATAAGGATGGTAATTTGAAAGATTGGTGGACAGCCGAAGATGCCAAACGTTTTGAAGAACGTGCTCAGGTAATGGTGAATTTCTTTGATAGCATCCAGGTTTTGCCGGGACTCAATGCCAACGGTTCTTTGACTTTAGGTGAGAATATAGCCGATCATGGTGGTTTGCAGGTTTCTTTCCAGGCGTTCAAGAATGCGACAAAAGATGCTCCCCTACCGGTAAAAGACGGATTTACTCCGGAACAGCGCTTCTTCTTGTCATACGCCGGAGTGTGGGCTGGCAATATCCGCGACGAGCAGATTCGTTTGCAAACCAAGTCTGATCCACATTCATTGGGCAGATGGCGTGTGAACGGAGCACTCCCTCAAATAGGTGCATGGTATGATGCTTTTGGCATTAAAGAGGGGGATCCTATGTATTTGGCTCCTGAAAAACGTGTCTCTATTTGGTAAGCTTTGTATGTAAATTCCAAAAAGAAAGCATGGTAATTGCTGAGAATTCGGCATTTACCATGCTTTCTTTTTGGAATTTACATGATAAACACCTATTTTTGTGCCCGATGAAACGGAGACGATACATAGCATGGGTATTGATGTTGGTCAGCATTATCATGTTGACAGCATCTGTTCTGCCTCATCATCATCACCGGGAAATTCTTTGTTTGCAGCATGATATGACTTTGTGCGGCTGTCAATGTTCCGTGCAGCATCAGCAGCATAATAATAGTTCTGATGAGAATCATACATGTAATGCCGGATGTGTGACCAAGTTTAAAAGTGTAACTCCGGATCGGGCCCAAGACAGTGTTTCTCCTGATTATTCGTTTTGTTTGCTGTTATATACGGTGACGGATGTATTGGCGCTTTCATTGCGGTTGACAGAACACAACACATTACCTTATAATTACTATTTAGAAAAACTGCATTCTACGTGTCTTCCCCACGTAAAGGGGTTGCGTGCTCCTCCTTGCGATGTTCTTGCTTAACAGATAGAAAGTTTATCTTTTTATCCGCAACTTTGTTGCATTTTCTTTACACTAATTTTGCATTTAATAAAAAGTAAGAACAAATAATATCATCATGAAGAAACTTATCTTTATGGGAGTCTTAGGCTTGTTCCTCTTAGGCTCTTGCAACAGTAAATCGGGTCATGATCACGAAGGACACGATCATGGAACGGAGGAAGCACATAATCACGACCACGAAGGGCATGACCATAATCACGAAGGACATGACCATGAAAAAGAAAACCACGACCATGAGAATGAAGGTCACGAAGGGCATAATCATGAAGCGGAAGCTTCTGCAGCCGGACATTCCGATGAGATAATTCTGGCTCCAGAAAAAGCAAAAGCAGCCGGGGTAGAATCGGAAATAATCCGGCCTGAATCATTCCGTCAGGTGATAACGACCAGCGGTCAGGTGCAGGCAGCACAAGGCGATGAAAGCGTAGTAGTCGCCAATGTAGCCGGTGTGGTTTCTTTCCGCCATCCGGTAACGGACGGTATGAGTGTGAGCAAGGGGGCTCCCATTCTGAATATCTCTGCTGAGAATATGCCGGACGGAGACCCTGTAAAACGTACCCGTATCGCATATGAAACCGCCAAAAAAGAATATGAACGTGCCGCCAAGTTGGTAAAAAGTCAGATAATATCGCAGAAAGATTTCAATGCCATTAAGGAGAGTTATGAAAATGCATTATTGGCATACGAGGCTATTTCAAAGAACCAGACCAAAACAGGTGTGTCCGTTACAGCTCCTTTAGGTGGCTATATCAAGAATTGTCTGGTGCAGGAAGGTGACTATGTGTCGGTAGGCCAGCCTTTGGTGAGTATCACTCAGAACCGTCGTCTGTTCCTTCGTGCAGATGTTTCCGAGAAATATTATGGTTATCTGCATAGCATCCAGTCGGCAAACTTCAAGACTCCATACGATAATAAGGTATATGAGCTGGGTGAGTTGAAAGGGCGTCTGCTTTCTTATGGTAAAGCATCCGGTGGTACTTCTTTTTATGTGCCTGTAACTTTCGAATTTGATAATCGGGGAGATGTGATTCCCGGTTCGTATGTGGAGGTGTATCTGCTCTCGTCGGAAATGCCCGATGTGCTGGCCTTGCCTGTTACGGCACTGACCGAAGAACAAGGTTTGTACTTTGTTTATCTGCAACTGGATGAGGAAGGATATAAGAAACAGGAGGTAACTTTGGGAGCGAGCAACGGAAAGGAAGTGCAGATTCTGACCGGTTTGAAAGCCGGTGACCGTGTGGTAACAAAGGGAGCTTATCAGGTGAAATTAGCGTCGGCCAGCAATGCGATTCCGGCTCATAGTCATGAACATTAATCAGCCGTCCTATGCTAAATAAGATTATACATTTTTCCCTTCAGAACCGTATATTGGTTCTGGTGGCGTCGGTTTTGCTGCTTATCGGCGGTACTTACACGGCTTTTCATACGGAAGTCGATGTGTTCCCCGATTTGAATGCGCCGACTGTAGTGATTATGACCGAAGCGAATGGTATGGCCGCCGAAGAGGTGGAACAATTGGTAACCTTTCCTGTAGAAACTGCCGTGAACGGTGCGACCCATGTGCGCCGGGTGCGTTCATCTTCCACCAATGGCTTTTCCGTTGTGTGGGTGGAATTTGAATGGGATACCGATATCTATCTGGCCCGTCAGATTGTCAGTGAGAAATTGTCCTTGGTCAGCGAGGAGCTGCCCGAGAATGTAGGTAAACCTACCATGGGACCTCAGTCTTCTATTTTAGGTGAGTTGCTGATTATCGGTCTGACTTCGGATACTACTTCCATGCTCGATCTCCGTACACTGGCAGACTGGACTATCCGTCCGCGCCTGCTCTCTACGGGAGGTGTGGCACAGGTTGCCGTGCTGGGAGGTGATATCAAGGAATATCAGGTGTTGCTTGACCCTGCCCGCATGAAACATTACAATGTTACGTTGGCAGAGGTGATGAACGTTACCCGTAACATGAATCAGAATGCCAATGGCGGAGTGATTTATGAATATGGAAACGAATATATTGTTCGCGGGGTGCTTTCCAGTCATGATGTGGCTCAGTTGTCACGTTCCGTCATCAAGACGGTGGAAGGGGTGCCCGTTACATTGGAGGATATTGCCGATGTGAAGATTGGTTCGCAGGAACCCAAACTGGGTACTGCTTCGGAAAGAGGAAAACCTGCCGTACTGCTGACCGTTACCAAACAACCCAAGACCGGGACTATTGAACTGACAGAGCAGTTGGAAGCCGCATTGAAGGATTTGCAGAAGAATCTTCCGGCTGATGTACACGTTTCTACAGATATTTTCCGTCAGAGCCGTTTTATTGAAAGCTCTATCGGTAATGTGAAGGATTCGTTGTATGAAGGTGCTGTTTTTGTGGTGATTGTTCTCTTCCTGTTCCTTGCCAATGTACGTACCACGGTTATTTCATTGGTAACCCTTCCGTTGTCATTGATTGTTTCTATATTGACTCTTCACTATATGGGACTCACCATCAATACCATGAGTTTGGGTGGTATGGCCATTGCCATTGGTTCGTTGGTGGATGATGCCATTGTGGATGTGGAAAATGTATGGAAGCACTTGCGTGAGAATCGCTTGTTGCCCGAAGAGGAACGTAAGAGCGTGATTGAAGTCGTGTTCAATGCTTCGAAGGAAGTGCGTATGCCTATCTTGAACTCTACCTTGATTATTGTAGTCAGCTTTGTTCCTTTGTTTTTCCTGACAGGAATGGAAGGGCGTATGCTGGTTCCGTTGGGCATTGCCTTTATTGTGGCGTTGTTTGCTTCTACGGTAGTGGCTTTGACACTGACTCCGGTATTGTGCAGCTATCTGTTAGGTAATAATAAAAGCAAAGGATTGCCCAAAGAGGCATTTGTGGCCGTATGGATGAAAAAGCATTACCGCAATGCCTTGTTATGGTCCTTGAATCATAAATCCGCAGTATTGGGTTTTACGGGTGGACTGTTTGCGGTGGCATTGGTTATGTTTTTTACATTAGGACGCAGTTTCCTGCCATCTTTCAATGAAGGTTCGTTCACCATTAATATCAGTTCATTGCCGGGAATTTCTTTGGCAGAATCGGATAAAATGGGACACCGTGCAGAAGAGTTGCTGATGTCTATTCCCGAAATACAGACTGTAGCCCGTAAAACGGGACGTGCCGAACTGGATGAGCATGCATTAGGGGTTAACGTGAGTGAAATTGAGGCCCCGTTTGAATTGAAAGACCGTTCCCGCCAGGAACTGGTAGCCGATGTGCGTGCCAAGTTATCTACCATTACCGGTGCGAATATCGAAATAGGCCAACCTATCAGCCACCGTATCGATGCCATGCTTTCGGGTACCAAGGCCAACATTGCCATCAAACTGTTTGGTAATGATTTGAACAAGATGTTTGCCATCGGTAATCAGATAAAGGATGCCATCAGCAGTGTGGAGGGTATTGCCGACTTGAATGTGGAACAACAAATCGAACGTCCGCAGCTCAAGATTGTTCCCAAACGCGAGATGCTTGCCAAATTCGGTATTTCTTTACCGGAGTTTGCCGAGTTTGTATCAGTGAACATGGCGGGTGAAGTCGTTTCACAGGTATATGAAGAAGGCAAAGCGTTTAATCTTATTGTCCGTACCAAGGATGAGGTGCGTGATGAGATGGAGAAGGTGCGCAACCTGATGATTGATACCGGTGACGGTCAGAAAATCCCTGTCAACTATGTAGCCGATGTGGTTTCTGCCATGGGACCGAATACCATCAGCCGTGAGAACGTGAAGCGTAAGATTGTGATTTCGGCCAATACCAGCGGTCGTGATTTGCGCAGCGTGGTGAATGATATACAGGAACGGATTGATGCGCAAATCAAGCTTCCCGAAGGATATCATGTGGAATATGGCGGTCAGTTTGAAAGCGAGCAGGCGGCCAGCCGTACGCTGATGCTCACTTCGTTTATGAGTATCGTGGTTATCTTCCTGTTGCTTTATACCCAGTTTAAGAATGCAGCCCAAAGTGGAGTCATTTTGTTGAATTTGCCTTTGGCGTTGATTGGTGGGGTATTTGCATTGATGATAACAACGGGTGAGATAAGCATTCCGGCTATTATCGGCTTTATCTCGTTGTTTGGCATTGCTACCCGTAATGGTATGTTGTTGATAAGTCATTACAATATGTTGCGCGAAGAAGGTATGGATTTGAAAGAAAGCATTCTTCACGGTTCGTTAGACCGTTTGAACCCTATCCTGATGACTGCGTTGTCTTCCGCGCTGGCTTTGATACCTTTGGCATTCCGTGGCGATTTGCCGGGTAATGAAATACAAAGCCCGATGGCGAAAGTTATTCTTGGAGGTCTTTTGACATCGACTTTCCTGAACGCTTTCATTATTCCGATTGTTTATGAACTGATGAACCGAAAGAAGAAATAATAGAAATAATATGAAACGAATCTTAGTTATAATAGCCCTCTGCTCTCCCTTGCTGATGCAGGCCCAGAGTATTGAGCACATTTTGAAAAGCATCGAGCAGAACAATAAAGAGCTCAAGGCACAGAAACATGCCGCCGATGCGACCAAGATGGAAAACCGGACAAACAACAACTTGCCTGATCCTACGGTGAGCTACAGCTCTTTTTACAGTAATGGTGCCGAAGGTGGTCACGGTACGGAATTCGTTGCTTCGCAAGGTTTTGATTTTCCTACTCAGTATATTGCCCGCAACCGGCAGGCTACTTTGCAGAACGAAGCGGTGGACAAGCAACAACAGGCTGCCCGCCGGGATATTCTGCTGAATGCGAAGAATCTCTGTCTGGACCTTATTCTGTTGAATCAGGAAAAGACATTGATGGATATCCGTATGAAAAATGCAGATGAATTACAGGCACTTTATGAAAAACGTCTGACTACCGGTGATGCGAATATATTGGAAGTCAACAAAATCAAGATGGAGCGTATGAATGTGCAGACGGAAGTTGCCCAAAACAGCGCAGCTCACCGCACTGCCTTGCAGTCTCTGCTTGCCATGAACGGTAACATGCCTTTGGAGTTTGCTGAAACCACGTATCCTGCCATACAGGAAATCAATGATTACAATGTTATGAGGGATGAAGTGATGGCGTCAGACCTTGACTTGCAGGCCGCCGCCGCCACTGCCCGTGCCGCCGAGAAGCAGGTTTCGATAGACCGCCAAGGATGGTTGCCGAAGCTGGAAGCCGGCTTTCGCCGTAACACGGATGATGCGGTTTCGATGAATGGTTTTGTGGTAGGGGGCTCCTTGCCTTTGTTTCAGAATCGTAAAAAGGTAAAGATAGCCAAGGCACAGGCTATCAGCGCTCAGCTTATGCAAGAAAGTGCTAAAGACCGGGTCGAGGCTTCCCTGATGTCTCTTTTCAATGAGATGCAGCAGTTGAAGGATGCCATGAATGCGTATGATGTCCCTTTGATGTACCGTTCGCTGGATTTATTGAAGCAGGCATTGACCGAAGGACAAATTTCATTGATTGAATATTTTGTGGAAACGGAAAGTATTTATAAGAATCTTCAGGCGTATATGCAGATTGAGAACCAATACCAGAAGGTGATGGCGAATATTTACAAGAATAACCTATAAAATGTTAGGACTCGGTAAAATCTGTCATTTGATTATTATAAGGATGAAGAAATAATCCAAATAATATTAATGATTTGTCTGTTTGGAATACAATAGGATAGGGGTTATGTTATATAGGCATGACCCCTAAAACTATAAATATGGATAACTTGAAATTACTGGCAATAGTAACCGGAGAAGGCGAATTTGTGAATAAGAATTTAAGAACCGGATTATGGCTGAGCGAACTCACCCATATTTATCACGGCGCCAAAAAGCAAGGAATAGAAATTACCGTTGCCAGTCCCAAAGGAGGCGATACTCCTATCGATCCGGAGAGTTTGAATCCCTTACTCATGGATGAGATAACTAAAACCTGTTGGGAAGATTCCATATTTAAGAATGTATTGCAGCATACTAAAAGTTTGGATGAAGTCTCCGAATTTCAGTTTGATTGCGTTTATTTGGCGGGAGGACATGGTTCCATGTATGATTTTCCGGATAATATTGTCTTGCAAGCCATCTTAAAAAAGCAATATGAAAATGAAAAGAAGGTGGCAGCCATTTGTCACGGTGTTTGTGGATTGTTGAATGTGACGTTGGCTTCCGGCGAATATCTGGTTAAAGATAAGAAGCTTACAGGATTCAGCCGGGCTGAAGAAATTCTGGCAAGAAAGGAAAGGGTCGTGCCTTTCGATTTGGAAACCGAACTGAAAGACAGAGGTGCCCGCTACGAGAAAGCATTGATTCCGATGACTTCAAAAGTCGTTATTGACGGTAATCTGTTCACCGGAGAGAATCCGTTCAGTTCCAAGAAAATGGCAGAAGTCATCCTGCAATGTTTCAGTAAGAAATAAAGTTATTAATTTGAATAGGAAATGAATTTAGAAGAGGTATTGAACTTCCGCCGGTCTGTGCGGAGGTATGATAAAAATAAACCGATAGACCCGGAAAAGGTGAAACATTGTCTTGAACTGGCTACGCTGGCTCCCAATAGTTCCAATATGCAATTGTGGGAATTTTATCAAATAACGAATCCCAGACTGATGGCGAAAGTTTCAGAAGCTTGTTTAGGGCAGTCGGCTGCTTCTACGGCTTCGGAAATTGTTGTTTTTGTTACTCGTCAGGATTTGTATAAAAAGCGTGCTAAATTTGTGCTTGACTTTGAAGAAGGAAATATCAGGCGTAATAGTCCGAAAGAGCGTCAGGAAAAACGTATTAGGGACAGGAAGCTGTATTATGGTAAACTGATGCCTTTCATTTATGCAAGGTTTTTCGGGCTTCTAGGGCTTTTCAGGGTGATATTGGCGAGAACCATCAGCCTGTTCCGCCCTATGATGCTGGAAGTTTCGGAATGCGATATGCGTGTGACGGTAAATAAATCCTGTGCCCTTGCTGCCCAAACCTTTATGATTGCCATGGCAAACGAAGGCTATGACACTTGTCCGCTGGAAGGTTTTGACAGCAGGCGGATGAAGAAACTATTGAAGCTGCCCCATGGGGCAGGCATCAATATGGTTATACCTTGCGGCATACGGGATGGGAACAAAGGCATTTGGGGAGAACGGGGCAGGGTTCCTTTCGATGAAATCTATCATAGGATATAAGAGAACAGGGTATTCCTGGCGGGTGATGAAGGTGTATTCCCTTAGATATTCCATCAGCATGCCGAATCGCTCTTCCTGAGTGTGCTTGGAAGAAGACGTCTTGAAACCGTATGTGGGGTCTGCGTGTTCCAGTTCCTTTTCACCCTTTCTGTATACTTCTTTGACAAAATGGCGTGTCGGATTGAATTTGACACTGTCGAAGTGCTTTGGCCGAAAATTATAAGAATGCCGGTTACATCCTTTTTTTGATTCTCGATAAAATCCGGAAGCGGTTGTTGTTCGGACGGCATAAAAAAATGTGCCTGAAGAATTGGGCTGCCTTTTATGACAGAGTGACTTCCGGCACATTTTTTCTTGTTTATTCCTGTTTATTTCTTTTTCTTCTTAGCTTCTTTCGCCCATTCTTTAGCTCCCTGCTCTTTCAGTTTCGCGGTGAAAGCCTTTGCTTTTTCCATGCTTGCGTTTTCGTCTTCGGGTGAAGCGTATGCATGTTTGTAACCTTTGGTCACGTTCCATTCACCTCGTGTGAAGTCCGGGAAGGCTACTGCCGCACAGCCGTTATCCATAGAGATAGCTCCCAGTTCGGCCAAACAGCACCATTCGGCCAGGTCATATACATCCATGTCCAAAGGCAGTCCGTTTTGCAGGCAATATACCAGACGGCTGTCCATGATGAAGTCCATACCGCCATGGCCGCCGACTTCTTTTGCCATTTCACCATATTTCTTTAAAATAGGATGCTGGTATTTCTCAACAAGTGCTTCCATTTCTGCCTGGGGTAAGAATCCGTGAGAGTTCAAATCGTCTACTTTGGGTTGCACACCCGATGCGGTCAGTTGTGCTGCATCCAAAGCATATCCTTCAACGGGATATTTATTGGCAAACCCTTTGCTTCCTGTCAGTTGGTACAGGCGGTTGTAAGGTTGGGGAGTCATTACATTATGTTGGATTTCAATAACTTTTCCATTTGCTGTGCGAAGCAGGGTGGTGGTATGGTCTCCGTTACGGAATTCTTTACATTCTTCGCCGGTTCTCTTCTCCACTAAATCTTTACCAACAACAGATTTGGTGTCCATAGCTACTAAAGTGGTTATACGGTCACCACGATGGATATCCAATGCTTGTGCTACAGGACCCAGGCCGTGAGTGGCATATACATCACCCCGGTGTTTCATGTTATAATCCAAACGCCATCCCAGTTTGTCTTCTTTGCCGTTTTTCCAATAATGATCCCAAAACGGGCTTAAATTGTGAATGTAGGCTCCTTGGGCACGGATTACTTCGCCAAATACACCTTGTTGTGCCATATTCAGTGTATTCATTTCAAACCAGTCATAGCAACAGTTCTCAAGAATCATGCAATGCTTGCGGGTTTTTTCACTCAGGTTAATTAAGTCCCAGCATTCTTGCAGGTTCATGGCCGAGGGAACTTCAATAGCTACATTTTTACCGTTTTCCAATGCGCATTTTGCTACCGGGAAATGATGCAACCAGTCTGCGGCGATATAAACTAAATCTATGTCTGTACGTTTACATAATTCTTCATATCCCTTTTCTCCGGAATAAATGGCAGCTTTCGGCATAGATGCTTTCTTTAGGATATCCTGACATTTTTCTGCACGGGATGCTTCATAATCACAAAGGGCCACAATTTGTGTACCGGGAATATAAGTGAAGCGCTCTACGGCTCCGGGGCCTCGCATTCCCAATCCGACAAATCCTACGCGGACTACCTCCATTTTAGGGGTGGTTAAGCCTAATACGCTTTTCTGGCCGGCCGGACGTTCAGGAGTATCAATCACAATGGTTCCTTTGTCCCATGTCCAGGAATCTCCTGAACTTACGGTTTGTGCTGTCGTGGTTTGTGGTAAGCACATGCATAGGGTTGTACCCATACATAAGCTTATCATCAATGATTTAAAGGTTCTCATACTTTTTGAATTTAAAGATTAAAATTTAAAAATATAGGTTGTTTCTTGAGTCAACCACTTGAAACTTAATTATATTTCATGTTAATAATAAGAATATTTTTTATTTTTGCGCTCAAAGATAATTAATCTTTTTTGATTATGGATATAAGTTCGTCCTCTTTTTTCTAAGAAAAAGGTGAGTTAATAAATAATATGAAAGAAGGGAAAAAGTGGAATCAAGACAGAAGTTGTGAAGGTATGAGTGAAAATCTAAAAATAATCAAGGTTTGTTGATCGAAAACGATCAGGGAAAGGAAATAATTTAGTTCAAAAGATCGTTTAATAAGGAGAATTGGCGGGATTTTTTTAATTTTGCACTTACAACTAACTAACAGATAAGAAAATGCCGTTAAATTTACCCGATAAACTACCTGCTATTGAATTGCTGAAGGAGGAAAATATCTTCGTCATAGACAATTCACGTGCCAGTGCACAGGATATTCGTCCGTTAAAAATCGTGATATTGAATTTGATGCCGTTGAAGATAACGACAGAAACGGATTTGGTACGTTTGCTTTCAAACACTCCCTTGCAGTTGGAAATATCATTTATGAAGTTGAAAAGCCATACATCGAAAAATACACCGGTAGAACATATGAAAGCATTCTATCATGACTTTGATTTGATGCGCGACGAGAAATATGACGGGATGATTATTACGGGAGCTCCGGTAGAGCAGATGCCGTATGAGGATGTGAATTATTGGGATGAGATTACTACTATTTTTGATTGGGCGCGTACTCATGTTACCTCAACTCTTTATATTTGTTGGGCGGCCCAAGCCGGGCTTTATCATTTCTATGGAGTTCCCAAATATCCGCTGAAACAAAAAATGTTTGGTATTTTCCGTCATCATATCAATGTACAGGGATTGCCCATATTCCGTGGTTTTGATGATGAGTTTTTTGTACCACATAGCCGTCATACCGAAATACACCGTGAGGATATTCTGAAAGTAAAAGAGTTGGCTTTGATAGCTGAGTCTGATGAGTCTGGGGTTTATATGGCTATGGCTCGTAATGGGCGTGAATTCTTTATTACCGGGCATTCGGAGTATTCTCCTTATACGCTTGATACGGAATATAAGCGTGATTTGGCGAAAGGGTTGCCTATTGAAATGCCTGTAAATTATTATAAGGACGATAATCCGGACAATGCCCCGGTGGTGCGTTGGCGCGGACATGCCAATTTGTTGTTTTCTAATTGGTTGAACTATTATGTATATCAGGAAACCCCGTTTGATATAAATCAGATACGATGATCAGACAACGAAAAATAGAATTATTAGCTCCTGCTAAAAATCTGGAGTGCGGTATTGCAGCTGTTGATCACGGTGCTGATGCCATTTATATTGGTGCTCCCCGTTTCGGAGCACGTGCGGCTGCGGGGAATTCATTGGAGGATATCGCTGAGTTGGTGCGGTACGCTCATGTGTATAATGTCCGTATCTATGTGACGGTGAATACGATTCTGAAGGATGAGGAACTGAAGGATACGGAAAAAATGATTTGGGATTTATACCGTGCCGGAGTGGATGCTTTGATCGTGCAGGATATGGGATTGTTGGAATTGAATCTGCCACCTATACCGTTACATGCCAGCACACAGATGGATAATCGTACTCCTCAAAAAGTAAGATTCCTGGCTGAGGCAGGTTTCCGTCAGGTGGTATTGGCTCGTGAACTTTCTCTTGTTGAAATAGGAAATATCCATCATGCTTGTCCTGATGTGCCTTTGGAGGTATTTGTACATGGTGCTTTGTGTGTAAGCTATAGTGGACAATGTTATGTTAGTCAGGCTTGTTTCGGACGTAGTGCCAATCGGGGAGAATGTGCCCAGTTCTGTCGCCTTGCTTTTGATATGGTAGATGCGGACGGTAAATCTATAGTAAGGAATAAGCATTTATTGTCTCTGAAAGATTTGAATCAGAGCGAAGAGTTGGAGCAATTGCTGGATGCCGGAGCTTCTTCCCTGAAAATAGAGGGACGTTTGAAGGATGTATCTTACGTTAAAAATGTAACAGCTTATTATCGCCAGAAGCTGGATACTGTTTTCAAACGTCGTAAAGAGTATATCCGTGCTTCATCGGGGAAAGTGAAATTAGAGTTCAAACCTCAATTGGATAAGAGTTTCAGTCGTGGTTTTACTAATTATTTTCTTTTTGACAGGAATAAGGATATTTTTTCTTTTGATACTCCCAAGTCTTTAGGGGAGGAGATGGGGACAGTGAAGGAAATTCGTGGTAATTATCTTACCGTAGCCGGAATCAAGTCTTTTAATAATGGAGATGGCGTCTGTTTTTTGGATGAGACTGGTAAGTTGCAGGGATTTCGCATAAACCGGGTGGAGAATAATAAGTTATTTCCTCAAGAGATGCCTCGGATAAAGCCCCGTACGATACTTTATCGTAATTTTGATCAGGAATTTGAGAGGTTGATGTCGCGTAAATCAGCTGAAAGGAAAATTGCTGTCATTTTAAAATTGGCTGAAAATAATCGGGGCTTTACTCTGTCTCTGACCGATGAAGATGATCACAGTGCCAGTGTGGTGCTGGAAAGGGAGAAGGAACGTGCCCGTACTCCGCAGGAAGATAACTTGCGTACACAACTTGGAAAGTTAGGAAATACTCCATTTGAAGCGTCAGATATAGTGATTGACTGGTCGGACAATTGGTTTATTCCAGCTTCTATGCTTGCCGAACTTCGCCGTAAGGGAATAGAGAAACTGCTGGAAGTGCGCCGTATTAACTATCGGCAGGAAATTTACAAGTTGCCTCGAACGCATCATGCTTTTCCTGTGAATGAATTGACTTATTTGGGAAATGTGATGAATGCTGATGCTGTTTCCTTCTATAGGAATCATGGCGTGCAGCGTATTGCTCCGGCTTATGAAAAGGCTCCGGCAGAAGAAGCGGTATTGATGTTTTGCAAGCATTGTTTGCGTTATAGTATGGGATGGTGTCCCTCTTGGCATAAAGTGCGTTCTCCTTATAGGGAACCTTATTATTTGGTTAGCTCGGATAACAGACGTTTCCGCTTAGAGTTTGATTGTAAGAATTGTCAGATGAAAGTCTATGCTGAAAAGTAAGTACATCGGATTACTGTTTTTGGTGTTGGCTATTTTAATGGCTTGCCAATATCCTTCACCTGTTACTCCGAGTGGGGATATGCCGCAAAAGAAAAGGGATTCTGTCAATTATTTGATGGAACGGCATTATACATTAAACAGTAATTTTGAGGTTACTTCAGATTCGCTTATGTTACAGCAACTGCCATTGGTTGATGTGCTTCCTGTTTTTAAAGGAGAACGGCTGGTGGTAGCGGAGTTTATGATACAAGCTGCTGATAGTGTGGATTCTGTATGGGTAAAGGTAGCACGGGACCAGGAAACAATGGGATGGATACATGAAAAGGAATTGTTGGAGAAAGTAGTTCCTGTGGATTCAGTGTCACAGTTTATTCATTTTTTCAGTAATTCTCATACCATCGCTTTCTTTGTCATATTAGGCTTTTTCGGTATTTGGTATATTCATAGGGCTATTCGTCGCCAGAAGCTGCAATTAATCTGGTTGAATGATATTGATAGCGTTTTTCCTACAGTTCTTTCTTGGTTGGTAGCTACAGCAGCTACGCTTTATGCCAGTATTCAGCATTTTGTTCCGGGAACTTGGGAGCAGTTTTATTATAATCCTTCTTTGAATCCTTTTAGCTTACCTTTTATTCTTTCTCTTTTCATGTTTAATATTTGGGGGATTATTCTTGTGGGGTTGGCTACTTTGGATGATTTGTTTCATCAGACACATATTGAAGCTGCATGTTTTTATTTGTTGGGATTGATGTCCTGCTGTATCTTTTTATATTTGTTTTTTACATTTACTACGTATTACTATTTGGGTTATCCATGTTTATTGGTATATGCTGTATGGTCATTTAATCGTATAAAGCATGCTTCCCGGTATAAATTCAGTTGTGGAAATTGTGGGGCGAAGATAAAGAATAAAGGAGTGTGTCCTCATTGCGGCGCTGTCAATGAATAATTTTATTGTTTGTTTCTTTTAACAAAGGCTCAAGCAGTTTTCTATTGTAAACAGCATTTTCTCTATGTACATACACTAAAACAAATAGGTTTGTTCTAGAAGCTATGGGTATCATTTACAGCAATAATAAAGTTCTTGCTTTTCTTGGTGTGACAGAATAAAAAATAAATTTGATTTGGTAAATGTGGAAACAGAAGGAGGTGTGTTCGTAATGCACGATGCACCTTCTTTTTTATTCATTACTATATAACTCGGTTCATTTTCTTTAAGCTGCGATATTTTGAGGATTTCTTTAATTTATGTGTTCGCAACATCTAAATATAGCTACTGTAAGCTCATAAAACTGTCTAATCAGCCAGTTCATACCTTCTTTAGCCATTTGGCAATGGCAGAGAAGGTAAAGTCCATGAAGACCTTATTCTTTCCGAAATGGCGGAAACGTTTGTAGTTCATATTGTATTTCATTTGTCCGAACACGGCTTCCGACTCTATACATCTCTGTCCTCTGTGCTTCAGCCCTTCCTCGGAGCAGAGCAGCTCTTTGGCATTCTGCCTGTATTTTCTGAGCCTGTGATTCAGTTCTATCGTCCTGTTTCGAATATGGAAGGCATTGCTATTGGGAGCTTCCCAATACTTTCAAATCGCAAATAGCAGCCACTGTGCCATTTCCTCCCGCATTGGGTATCTCCAATCTCAAATAGCGTCCGCTTGACTGCTTCACCGCATATGTGAAATAATTCGTAGAAACATTGCAACTGAATTCTCCAATAAATTTCCAGTCTGTTCCGGCAATCTCCGAAAAGCTGTCACCCATATAAAAACGAACCAATCTTAGTTGATTTCCTGAATTGTTACGTACTAACATCTTTATCTGAGATGGAGCAGTTTGCTTTTTCATGTCAATTATAATATCGTATGGTAGAGGATCGCTTCCTCCCTGCCATCTCGAGTGCCAGAAGGAACTGACATCATTGTCTATTAAGTGCTCCGCCTGCCCCGGATCGCCCACAGTTTCCTGCGTGGTGCAATAAGTTATTGTCCATGGATTTCGGTCGAGTTCCTTCCCCTTTTTAGTTATAATGAACACTTTAACATCTGTATTAAAGGACATAGTGACGTCAGCTTCCACGGTTTGTATTTTCACGGGCAGAATATAATTTCCTGGGAGTATTTCTTCTTTATTAAGTGTAAACCCAATCTCAGCAGAACTTGTACCTCTCGCCATCTTTACCTGACCGGTCGTTGTATAACAGATCTCAGGCAACAGACTGTAGAATGTACCGTTCATTTCATTATAGGAATCCACATAGCTGGCATCCACCTCTGCTTTTACCGTGATATCCCATTGATTCTCAAACGGCAGTTCTACTGGAAATTTTAAGGCATCTACGCTTTCCAAGTCTATTTCCTCGTCGTCTGTATTAGAAATGAGCACAGCGGCCTCATTTATGCAAAATCCCAGTACCAATGTGCTCCTTTCGGAAACCAGTGGCATACCTTCCGTAGCTATTCTTAAGGGAATAACGTAATTGACAATTCCGTAATTTCCTCCGTTCAGTTCTCTTAGTTTTGCCGGATCTACAGTAATGCTGCCTGCCAACAATCTGTCCTCGCCACCCGTTTGTACAGCGGTCTGGTCAATGGTATATAATCCCGCAGGCAAAAGTTTGTATGCTGTACCTTTGGCCGTATTGATGGAATCAACCAGCGTTTCATCTATGCCTATATGTATGATAGAAGGAGTCGAATTCAGCCCTCCTCTTTGAAAATAAATGTTTTCAGTATGCTTGACTCCTACGTCAAACATTTCTACAAGCGAATATCCTGGAGTACTTAATCCTATCACCCCGTCGTATTTGTCGCTCACGTCGAAATTGTTTCCACAGCCTGTTAGCCCTATAAAGAGCACAAGGCACAATGCAGTTATCATGTTATGCTTTTCCATATCTTATTGAGTTAAATTGTATAAAAAACACTACCATCCCGGATTCTGTATCAAGTTCCCATTTGTTTTTCTGATCTCCGAATCCGGTATCGGGTATAGGTACATCTTGCGGTTGAATACAATAGGCTGTGTTTCTACCACGTTGTAGAAGTTGGTTTCATCTCCTTGCTGACCACGAATATTCATCCCATGCACTTGTCCATACTGTCTGCCTTCCCCATTTTTGTCAGCTATCATCCATCTTCTCACATCAAAGTAGCGTTGTCCTTCTGTGGCAAGTTCCACCTGACGTTCACGTTGGATGGCAGCACGTTGCAACTCCTTATTTCCTTTTATGACAGGATTCAGTTCCTCAATTTTTGTGGTAAGTCCAGCACGATGGCGGACCTTATTCAGATATTCCAGCACTACGGGATCATTGGGGTTAACTTCATTTGCCGCTTCTGCATAAAGCAGATAGAAATCTGCTAAACGAAAAATAATGGACGGGCGGTACCTAGAAGATACTCCCGGACTGGTTTTGCTGATCCTACGATTAAACCGCTTAAACAGCATATATCCTGTCTGCGTATACTGTCCGTTCTGCTGCCCTGCATTTCCTCCATTGTAGAACTGTATGGTATTACAGGTAACAGGCCATTGACGCCCATTAAAGAAGACAGTATTGTAGAACCGTGCCTCACGGTTTATAAACCGATTGCTTACATTGACCGGAGTATATTCTTTGCCACCTTTGATAGGGTCAACATTTGTTTCCGTGTAAGTACTCATTCCCTCTTCCGTATATTGGGGTGATGCCGGAAGATAGGTTGTACCCCTAATAGGTAGGCCGTCATTCATGTAAAACGCATCTACTAGTTCCTGCGTAACGCCAGTAGATCCCAGTCCGTTTTGTTCGGTACAAGGCACAATACGGCGATCGAAAGCATCACCATCCAAGCCTCCCCAATCTGCAGTAGCCGTAGCCCATATTATTTCTTTCGTATATTTCTGGAACAGTTCATATACACTTTTTTCAGGATTTACAACACCATTTTTCTCTGGTGCAGCATAATATAGCTCATAGCGATTATTTTCATTTGCATAATTAATAAAATCGGCGCAAGCTTGCCTTGCTCTTTCCCACTTTGCAGCATCCGCTATAGGAAACAGTTTCTTGCCATCAGGATTGGCAATATTTAAGGCTTCATTGAAGCCACCATTAAGCAACGGACTTGCTGCATACACCCACATCTTTGCGCGTACAGCAAGTGCCACACCTTTGGTTGGCTCAGCCCGATAGTTCTCATCAATAATAGGTTCCTGAGAAAGTTCATCAGCAGAGGCAAGCAATTCTTTATCCAAATATTCCACAACTTCGTCCACTGAATTGCGTGACATGTCCTGACTTTCGGTCGCTTCATACACTTTGTCACCTACAATGATAATAGGACCGTACTGCTCGAACAAAAGATAATGATAAAAAGCTCTCATGAATCTCGCATTAGCCTGATACCTTTTCAATTCCGGTTCCAGTAATTCATCTCCTTGAGTTCCACCTGCCGTAATTACATGTGCTTTCTGCAGGAATATATTTGCTTGACGGATAGCTTTATAACAATCCCCATAGCGATGAAAACTTACATTGGTGGCATTCTTATCGGAATTATTATATTTCGAAGCATTTCCATATCCAGTAACAAGTTCATCGCAGATGGAAGCCCATGGATTCTTGAAGCCGTTCACATTGGTACTGTTAAGTCCGGAATAATCGGGTATTCCGGTAAATATGGACGCATACCAGCGTTTGGTATAAGATACGTTTTCGAATACTTCGTCTGTATTTTGCAGCCCTCCGGCTAATTGATCCGAAACATCCAAATAATTACAGGACGAAACCAACAATACCAGTGCAGCAGCTGGTATCAGCATATTTCTTCTTAAATTCATAATATTCTGTATTTAATAGTATTTACGTTTTATTTTAGAATGTAAAATCAACTCCCAAAGTAAATGTACGGGGAAGCGGATAATTCATACCTCCGTTGCTATTACCTGCTTCCGGATCAAAATAGTCAATATCGTCCCACACGGCAAGATTGTATCCCATAAGATAAATACGCGCCGTTTCAAGTCCAATCCTTGAAAGAAATCTTTTAGGAAATTGGTATCCCACTTCAATGTTCTTCAATCTCAGGAATGAGCCGTCTCTCAGCCACCATGTACTAGGAACCGTATTATTTTTGGAATTATTATTCGAGCTGTGAAGTCTAGGCATCAGTACATTTTGTCGGGGATTGTCTTCTGTCCATCTATCCAAAGCGAATGTACGATAATTCGACTGATCTACTCCCCAAGCAAACGGGAACCATCCTTCAGGTGTGGCTCCCCCCAAAAGAACGGAGGTGTTTCCTGCTCCCTGAAAAAAGATGCTGGCATAAATGCCCTTGTATTCAGCATTGAATCCAAAGCCATAAATAATTTCCGGCACGCTGGGATTGCCCACTCCCCTTATCTTATCATAGTTGTCAATTCTTCCATCGCCATTCACATCTACATATTTAATATCCCCAGGACCAATAATTCCTCCCAAGGTGGGTTGTGGAAGCTCTGGACGCAAAGCATAGTCTTTCATTCCATTCGCCTTTTGAGTGACGATGAAATCATCCTCTGTGTACAAACGTTCTGCTATATATAGTTCGTTCTCGCTTACACGTGTACCTGTCACTGCCTGATAGCCGTATTTTTGTGGAAGTTCATCATACTCCAAAATTTTGTTTCTAGTAAAAGTGAATGTACCTCTCGCACTGAGATTCACATCTCCTAGCTTATGATTCATATCAAGTGACAAGTCAATACCCTGGTTGCGCACGCGTCCGAAATTTTCCCACGGATCCTGGCGAAAACCACCTATTTGAGGAACTGTTTTCCGTTGCAACAGAATATTATGTCGTTCATTATTAAAATAGTCTACAACCAAATTGATACGATTATTAAACATACCAAGCTCAAATCCATAGTTCTGTTTATCTTCGATTTCCCATCCAAGATATGGTGCAGCAAAGCGTGCTTCCGTAATGCCGTTTCCCATGCCGTTCAATCTTCCATTGTCACCTATTCCCTGGTTAAATCCTCCTGCTCCCATATTGAACGTTGGACGATATAGGAATCTGTCCCCTCCTGTATTGTCATTACCAGTACGGCCAATTGAAGCACGCAATTTCAACTTGCTGAGAGTCGATTTCCATGATTCAGGAAAAAATGGCTCGTTCGATAAATAATAAGCCAGCCCCACTGCTGGGAAAAAGCCGAAACGATGACCGGAAGCGAATGTTTCGGAGCCCGTATAACCAAAATTTGCCTCTATAAAATAACGACCGCCATATCCATAAGTCACACGACCCACAACACCTTGTTTACGGTATGGGAGGGGTACATTATGGTATTGTGTTTCCTTTTGGGTATACAGTAACATGGCACCTACATCATGCACCTTGGCAAAAGTGCGTTTATAATTCAAGGAAGCGTCAAGGTAAATGAATTTGGTGGAAGAAGTAGAGCTATTCTTGGGATCTTGTATGCCTGTGTCTCCTGAAACCACAGTATCAAAAATCAGACCGCCTGTAGATCCATCCCTACCAATCGCATGATAACGTGTTGGATTATAATCCCTCCGGACAATCATCTCGCCAGAATAGTCATAACTGATATTAAAATTGGCTGATAGCCCTTCGGTTATAAAATCCAATGCCTGGTTTACATTCACTTTCGACTGAACAGCAGTCCTATATTCCCTAGCATAGCCGGCATAATTCAGCAGGTTGTAAGGATTCCTCATGTTCGAATCCCTTTCTTGTCCATAAGTAGCAAGAGTCCCGTCACTGTATATCGCTGGAAATGTGTATGGAGGAGTGATAAGCATCTGCCGGAATATTTTAGATGTTCCCGTACCTGGATAGTTGTTTATCAAATATTGGATGGCGAGGTCTACTCCGACTTTTGTTGTCTTTGACACCTCCATATCTATGTTGGAGCGTAAATTGAAGCGTTGCACTTTGATATTCGTGTCATATATATTATTTTCTACCGTTTTGAATATACCATCCTCATTATAGTAAGCTCCCGAAACGAAGTATCGGGCTTTCTCACTACCGCCTCTTACATTAAGAGTATAGCGGTGTGCCATTGTGTGTTTCTTTATCATCTCATCAATCCAGTTAGTATTGGGATAAAGATCTGGGTCATCGTTATTCCGATAATGGGCAATCAGCTCATCATTGAACATCGGCAACTCCCCGTCATTTTTGAGAGCCTCATTGAATAAGCCAAGATAATCCGCCGAATTAACAAACTCAGGCAGACGAGTAGGCGATGAAAATGTATGTTCGGTCTTAAATGTTATTTTAGGTTTTTCCACTAGACCACGCTTGGTCGTTACCAAAATTACGCCATTAGCACCTTCAGCACCATATATGGCTGTAGCGCTTGCATCCTTTAAAACTGAGAATGTTTCAATTTCGTCTGGTTCGATATCACTCATGCTGCGAGGTACTCCATCCACAAGCACTAACGGATTGGTTCCTCCAGCAAAAGTGCTAACGCCTCTAATCCAAAACTCAGCATTATCATATCCGGGCTCTCCCGAACGTTGCACAGCAATAAGCCCAGATACCTGCCCAGCAAGGCTATTATTGAGACTTCTTGTAGGGACAACCATCTTATTCGGCTTTATCGAGCTCATAGATACAACAACACTCTCTTTCTTCTGCTGCCCGTAACCAACGATTACAACTTCATCTAATGCCTGCGTATCCTCACTTAGCATGATATTGATATTCCCCCGCTTGTTCACTTTAACTGTTTCTGTTTGATATCCAAGATAAGAAATTTCCAATATAACATTTCCCGATTCAGCATAAAGTTCATAGCGTCCATCTATATCAGTGATAACACCTATTGTAGTACCTTGAACCATAACATTAGCTCCAATAATGGATTCTCCATGAGTGTCTGTCACTACACCTGTAATACGAAAACCATGATTTTGTTGAATGCCATTTAGAGTTCTCAACGAAGGCTGTATTGGCGAAGATACAGTATTCATCCCCATTACAGGATTGAACACACCAATAAAAAGTGGAATAACAACCCATGCTTTACAGTTTTGTGTCCTTGAAGGTTTTTTCTTTTTGATTTTCATAGGATTAAATTTAGTTAATAAACATCATAAACACCGACGATATATATTGCATTTTTGCTCATAGCAAAAATTTACATATATCATCAACATTTATCACTATATAATAGCATCGGCAAATATATATTATAATAGACAACAAAACAAATATATATTATAATATTTTTTATAGGATATACTAATTTTATAAAAAACATAATCAAATGGCAAGTTGTTGTATTTTTAGTAAAAAATATAATAATTAAAATGACACTTTGCAAATTAAATGCCACACTAGCTCTTCAGGAGGTCACAATGCCCCCTTTTTTTATGCGTAAAGCCCCGACTTTCACAAGCAGGGGCTTTGTTATTACCTAAAGATTTTGTATCTTTAAGCATAACATTTTGTACTATGACAAAGATACATTTTCGTCCTTACAATCCCAACCAAACAGTGCTTTTTCCTCAACGAATTGACGAGGATATTGCAGCGAATGCCCCAGTTCGGATGATTGACGCTCTGGTTGAGAGCCTGAATCTTGAAAGTTTCAGCATTGACGGGACAAAGATTGAATCCAAAGCCAACAAGTATACTTTCGTCTGGCGAAAAACGGTTGAGCGGAACCGTGAACGCCTAATGAAGAAGATACATGTCCTGTTGGAACAGATAGACGATGTTATCGTTCTGGTACAACCTTCCGCGATAACGTATAAGCTATAAAAAAATAGCCGTCCAGATTTTGAGGCGGTTATTTTTGCGTCTGCTTCCATTTGCTTGGAAGTAAATCACGATATTTTTCTAAAGAGGTATTGGGAGCCCATGCAGCACAACGCTCTATAATGTCGCATAGGTATTCAAATACGTTTATACCACACCTTTGACAGGTGAATGATACAACACAGCGACCCTAGCTCCGGTATGAGAGTCTGTCGTCAGGTGTTGTCGTGTCAGTGATATATACCTGTTGATTCGTTCAACTTCATTGTTGTCAAGCCTGTAAGTAGGTGATGAGAAGATTGTTTGGATTTCGTTCCACTGTTTCAGCGCGTGTTCTGTGGCTGTATTCAGAGGATCATTAGGAGGTATACCGGGACGATCTTTAATTTCAATCAATTCTCTGTGGATTTTTTCAAGCATCACCTTTGAGTAGCGTTGTCTTCACTGAAGGTGCTCGTCGTCGGTCCATCCGTCCTTACCCGTTTTGTGCTTATGCTCGAAGTGATATAACAGGCTGAAGCGTCTGGCCATTTGTTGAGCTGTATTATTATCCTTTATATCCAGAAACTTTCGTTTTATATGTTGCAGGCAGGGAAGTCTTTTCATGTCTTTCAGATTGCCGATTCCGATATGACGGTATCTGGAGTAATAGTCGCATTGGAAGGCTCCGTTAAATCCTTTTATTTCCTTTTCGAAGACTTCAGCCGAACGTGATCCGTCATCATGAAAGAAATATACTAGGCTGTGGTCATACTGACAAACACCCAAATATATCCTTTCTTGATTTTCTTCCCCGAATCAGTAACAGCCAGCAGACGTACTTTCTGGTAAGTTTCATCACCACATATATAGTTGTCCTCAAGGATAAAGGTTTTCAAGTTGCACTTTTGTTTTGCTCACTAGTTTATGAGCGGTACCTTTATCAAGGTCGAAGCCGTGTGAACGGAAGTGTTCTACCGCATTTTCAAGAGGCATTTCGTGCAGATAGCGCAACTCAGCCAGACCTGCAATAAAAGAGGAAGTGTATTGTGAGTTCAAAAGTGGAGTTGCAGGAACCGAACCTTTGAAGACCATACTGCCCTGAACATATTTTTTTACTTTGTAGATTTTCTTGATGAAGCGCATGGGAACCATTGAGTAACGCACTACATCGCATGTACACATATGTCTGGTCAGTTCCGGCCTGAACTCCGGCCTGTTAGGCTCTACCTCAACGGTTTCAAACTCGCATTCAGGATGTGTCTTTTTCTTCGCCCCATTGTTTGTACGTTTCTTTTCCTTTTTTGGCTCAGGAACATCAGGTTCGGATATTGCCTGTTTGGCCTGTCTTTTTGAAGGAGATTCCTGAAAACGTCGCATGGCCTGTTGTGATGTTTTTTTTGCTGAGTTCGATGTCCTTTCCTTTGAGAGTTTCCTCTAGGGAGGCTGTCTGTCGTTAGCTGAAGTCAGTGAACGGACAGATGTCAGAGCCTCCTCCAATTTACCCTGAAGGAAGTCCATTTGGTGTTGCAAAAGTTCTATCAGTTCATCCTTTTTATGCTTTAAAGTTACGAAAAATGACTGATATATACAACTTTTTTTGAAAGGATTAATTGTTTGATTTCTAATAATGTATATACTATTTACAGCTATTTCAAAGTGATTTTCAACCGTTACTTTTACTGGTGTGATCCCTCTCACGAGCATGTAAAAGTCATCCCATTGAAGCCTGCGGACACTGCCATCATCGTTTCTCAGCACTTCCCGGAAACATCCTTGTGAGAGTCTTTTGGTATACATCAAAAAACGTCACCGTCCCATTTTAATGCCTTCATGGTCTTACGGTCTCGTGAGAAAAACACATATATATCTCCCGAAATCGGAGAATGTTCTTTTCACGACCATATCATTTGCATCAGATCACGGATACCGTAATGCATAGAGACAGGATTCTGACAGACCCACAGGTGCAAATATGAATCAATCTCCCATATGACAGACCTCCTTTCCCATTTTACGGATAAACTTCGCTATAACAGACAAGTCTGTATCTGCCGAGAAGCTTACTTCCACATTGCCATCTACCCTAACAGTAATCATATGGCAGCTCCCTGAAGGAAGAAAACCAGTTTCCTTAAAGATCACATCTTCAAAAGGTATTTCCTTATATTGTTTGGCCAGTCGGCTATGACGAGGATTCGTATAACCGGGTAAACCAATAACTGTGAGTTTGTTACGCCGTAGATACCTATCTACTTTTTTGCCACGTAGTTCCATGGCTTCCACAATATTCTGTTAAACTGCTAGGCGACTTGCCATGGAAACAAAGATCTTTGTATTCTTCATAAACCTTAGAATAAAGAAGCCCCAAACGAGTAAGTCTACTATAACTAGGAATTGAGCTCATCCTTAGCTATCTGATACATCTTGTTATAGCTGACACCATGTTTCTGACAATACTCTCTGGAGGAACAGAATTGTTGACCTGTAGTACATAATTCTTTAAAAGCTGGAAAAATCTGCCTGTAGTAGATCTAATTTTGCCATATCTTAAAAATTATATGGCAAAATTAGATCTACTACAGGTGGATTACAATACGCTATCTCGGAAGGTTGTACGTGCATTACGACACCCCCTTTTATTTTTGCAAGAATGGTTAGAAGTGATAACGTATATCCACTCCCAGTTGTAAAGGCCTGCTTTTTTGTTCGAATCCTCTATGCATGGTTTCAAAATAGAAGGTTGTATAATCCTTGTTGGTTAAATTACGTCCCCATACATCTATCTGTAAAGCTTTTGTCTGCAAAGAAATGCGCCCGTTCAGTGTTCCGTAAAAACTTTGTGAGACATTGTTTTTTTCAGTCCAATAAATTTTTCCTGCTCCGGTATAGCTCATGCCTAAAGTCAGGCTTTGCATCCAATTGCTTTTATCGAAAAAGAAACTATAATTTGCGCCTGCATTCATGGTATGGCGGGGAACAAATGGTACATAATTGCCGCTATAATCAATTTGCTCTTCTGATGATGTAGTACCTCCGTCATATTTTTTGAATGTGGAATGAGTATATCCATAACTTACATTCATATTCAGGTTTTTGTTGATGGATGCCAGAAAGCTGGCCTCTACTCCATAACTTTCGCTACTACCGGCATTGACCATCATTCGTCCCAAGCCACTATTGACAAATTTGGCGATTTGTTGGTCGTGGGTATCCATGTAGAATGCGGCAAGGTCGGTCTTCAGTTTGCCGTTGAACAAACTGAGATGTGATCCCACTTCGTAATTCCAGCTGTACTCGGGCTTGTAGACAGTTGTTTCTTGTACGTTCAATTCTTTTCCGTAGTTGGGCATGTGTTGCTTGATCATTCCTTCTATCATACCTGCCATAGATTCTGGTGCCTTGTCTAGTATGGCTTCAATCATTTTTTGTTGCATGTCACTTTGTATCAGTTCTGAAAACATCTGTACGTTATAACCTCCGGAACGATATCCTCTGGTTATGCTTACATACATATTGTTTGCAGGGCTGAAATCGTATTTAAAAGCTAGCTTGGGAAGTAGCTGTACATAGTCGTTTTTTTCTTTTCCTTCCAATAGCGGTGCGGCATTCAAATTCCTGAATGGAATATTAAGGGGAGGCATTGCCATTTTAAGAAAGAAATCGAAATCAATATTACTATCCGAGAAATAATTCATAGACATTTTTTCATATTCCAAGCGCAAACCTGCTGTTACTGAAAGGCCTTTCACAAACAGGTCGTTGAATGTAGATTGGTGGTACAGTGCGGTGCTGAATACCGGTGTGTCAAAACTTCCACTTACGCGGATACGGTTGTTCAAAACGTCCAGACTCATTTCAGGGGTACGGGGATTGTCTAAATGAATTTTCTTGAAAGTATTGTTGATGTTTCCTTCGATCATATCGGTCACTCCGTCCTCCATGAAGTTTACCGGACCGGTGGTATGTAGCCATTGATAAAAACCACTAACCCCTGTAACCCATTGCCAGCGCTTGTTGTTTTTGCTTTTAAAAGTAATCTCTTCACTGATGGTATTCAGACGCTGCTTCTGCTCAATGGTATAAATGCTGACAGGCAGGAAATCCTGGTCCATAAACATACGGTCGTTTAAATTCTGGAATCCTGTAACAGCGCTTAAGATAAACTTTTGCGCCTGGTATTCAATATTCAAACCGGTATTGAACAGTCCACGGCGATAAGTACAATCCTGATCGTATGAAATCTTCCCTATGTAGTTTTTATATTTTTCATTCTCTTTGTCGTATCCGTCTATAGCTCCTGTATAGTAATAAGGGTATCCCCCTTCGTCATTATAATCATAGCCTATGGTGAAGTCTAGTTTTAAGTTTTCTGAAGGCAGCCAGATAGCATGTATTCGTCCGCCTCCCGCTTCCATATTATCTACTTTTTTCCCATTGAGCGAATTGCGGAAGAATCCGTCTGATCCCTCATAATAACCACCGGCGGAGAAAGCGAAACAGTCACTCCAACGGTGGTAATGGGTTAATGAAGCACTGCGGTAGTTACTTTTTGTTCCATAACTCAGTTTTACGTCTGTTCCCTGATAGGAGAATGGAGAGCGAGTATGTACCTTGATTAGTCCCCCCATGGTATTGCGTCCGTACAAGGTTCCTTGTGGACCGCGAAGAATATCAATACGTTCTATATCATAAAAATTGAAATCAAATGCAGATTTGTCAATGTAAGGGATATTGTCCACATACAAACCTACCGCAGGAGTATTGATACGCGATCCGATTCCCCGGATGTAAATGGCTGAGGTGAGTCTTGAACCATAGTCGGGCATAAAGAAATTGGGTACCAGTGAACTCACGTTCTTTAAAGTGGTGATTTGGTTTGCTTGCATATCTTTTTGGGAGAGTAAAGATACGGCTGTAGGAAGTTCCCTTAATTTTCCGGTTTCTTTAGGTGAAGCGATAACTACCACCTCTTCTATATCAATGACTTTTGTAGTGTCCTTAGGCAGCGTGTTGATATCTTCAGCAAAAGTTGTTGCAGCCAGCAGGCAGGATGTAATGAATAAAATGTTTTTTCTCATATTTATTGTTTGGTTTTATTTGATACATCACGGATAACCAGAGTTGCTACAAGTTTCTACCAGGCGGAAAATTTATATATTCCACTCTGTATAATCCATGATGGAGAATGATTCCGGCTGCAAAGTAACGGTAAACCTGATATGTGTGCAATCCTAATAAATGAGGATTTTATATTCTGTCTGCTTCAATGTAGCCATTCATCACAGCATAAACGGTAAGACCGGAAACAGACTTGATGCCCAGTTTTTCAGTAATGTTCTTGCGGTGGGAGATAACGGTGGTCAGGCTGATATTAAGTTTGTCGGCTATCTCTTTGTTGATAAGTCCTTTGGTGATAAGTATCAATACTTCTATTTCCCGGACAGACAATTCATGTTCCGTTTTTTCTATGTGCATTGCTTTATCTGCTGCTTGTTTTCTTGCCTGATGTCCATATTGGCGCAATTGATGGATGTCTTTTATCAAAGAACCTTCATCTTGGTAGATATTCAGCTTGGGAACACCGGATAATTGAGGCTGGTTGTCACCTCCTGCTAATACAATTGTTTTTGGTTTACGAAGTAAAAAGAAGGAAGTATGTTCAAAATAGATTTGGGCAGAGATAAAATAATGGGCATACATGTCCGGTGTGTCATCCGTCAGCTCACCAAAGGAATGGAATACACGGATAGTAGCCATTGGAATGATATCTTCCAAAATGTTTTTTAACCCCAGGCAAGTGAGGGTATTTGGGTCTACTATGGCTATTTCGGGATGATGCATGATGTTTTCTTTGGTGCAAAGATACATATCTTTTATAAAAAACAGATTCATAAAGACAAAGAAATCTTCTTTTAGGCAACATCACCAATCATTTATTTGTAGGGGCGCATTTGAATGCGCCCGCATACGTGCTGTAAATCATTTTCGGATAGGTTCAATCTGTCCTTACTCCTAAATAAGTGGCTGCTGCTTCAGCACATTTTTCTCCATCGATACCTGCTGAAACAATTCCTCCGGCGTAACCTGCTCCTTCTCCACAAGGAAATAACCCATTGACAGTGACATGTTGCAGTGTCTCATTATCTCGCAGGATCCGTACCGGAGCCGACGTGCGTGTTTCTACACCAATCATCACTGCTTCATTGGTCAGGAAGCCATGGCTGCTCTTTCCGAATTGTTGGAAACCTTTGCTCAAACGGTCGGTAATGAATGCAGGCATCCAAAAATGCAGGGGAGAGGAAACTAATCCCGGACTATACGAACTGTCAGGTAAATCATAGCTTAGTTTTTTGCGGGTGAAGTCCATCATTCGTTGTGAGGGTGCGGTTTGGCGCATATTGCCTTGTTGCCAGCAGGTGGCTTCTAATGCTTCTTGAAAATACATCATGGTTAATGGACAATGGCCGGTAGTCCATTGACCATTATTTTTATTCGTGGCTTTTAATTCTTCACTTTTCGTTTTTAATTCTTCTGTAAAAAGACTATTGTCCGACAGGTCTTCCGGTCTGATTTCTACTACCATTCCGGAATTGCTCCATTTGGAGCCACGGTTGCTGGGACTCATGCCGTTTACTACAATTTGATGCGGACCGCTTGCGGCGGGAACTACGAATCCTCCCGGACACATACAAAAACTATAGACTCCACGTCCTTCTGCTTGTGTCACAAAGCTATATTCGGCGGCAGGCAGATACTTTCCACGTCCGTTTTTATTATGATATTGTATCTGGTCAATCAGCATGGACGGGTGTTCCAGACGTACTCCTACCGCAATACCTTTGGCTTCCATTTCTACACCATTATCATACAACCACTGATATACATCCCGTGCGGAGTGTCCGGTAGCCAGAATAACAGGTCCTTTGAAAGTCTTTCCGGTATTTGTCTCTATACCTGTGATTTTGTTTTTTTCTATGATAAGGGAATCCATTCGTGTTTCGAAATGCACTTCACCTCCACATTCTATGATGGTATTCCGCATGTTTTCAATCACGCGCGGCAGCTTGTCCGTACCGATGTGCGGATGGGCATCTACCAAAATGGAGGTACTGGCACCATGTTGACAGAATACATTCAGAATTTTGTCTACATTACCCCGCTTTTTGCTTCGGGTATAGAGCTTACCATCTGAATAGGCTCCTGCTCCTCCTTCTCCGAAACTATAATTACTTTCGGAGTCAACTTTGTGCTCACGGCTGATACGGGCGATATCTATTTTTCTATTGCGTACATTTTTTCCTCGTTCCACTACGACAGGCCGAAGTCCTAACTCTATTAATCGTAAAGCTGCAAACAGTCCGCCCGGACCTGCTCCTACAACTATGACTTGTGGCTTTCCTTCTACCTTATTGTATATAGTGCGGATAAATTCCTCGTCCTGCGGAACTTCATTGATGTACAGACGCACTTTCAGGTTTACATAGATAGTACGCTGACGTGCGTCTATGCTTCTTTTCAGGATACGAAGGGCATGGATGGTACGTATATCCAATCCCTTGTCACGTCCGATGAATTGTTTCAGTGACTGTTCATTAGCTGCCTGTTCAGGCAAGACTCTTATTTGAAATTCTTGTATCATGGTTCTTGTTTAGGTTATTCGCCTTCCGGCATTAATTTTTTGCGATAATAGGAATTGGCGGTATATAATGCGGCGGCAGGATTGTGTCCTGTCACACGGTCTTTGGTCACCAAAGTTGTAGTATAGGCATTAGAGTATTTGTAGAACAGGCTGTCATGTCCTACGCACAGTCCGATCACCACATTTAACTCTGTATGTGCTTGGTTGAGAAGACGTGCCTGCAGGATAGGGTTACACATAGCAGCACCGATATTCTCACATTCTTTGGGGATTCCAATAGAGGATTTGGCTGCTCCGGCTACTTTGCAGATTACTGAGTAAACCTCAAAGCCGTTAGCACGGAGGATACGGGCAAAAATACGGGCTTCATTTACCAACCCGATACAATAAGCAATTCCTATTTTTTGATATCCCATCTTTCGTGCAAAAGTCATGATTTCTTCCACACGGGTTAACCGGCAATAACCTTCATATTCCACTTCGGCACTGGCCACCATTACGTTGTGGTTTTCGTTATATCGTTTCAGTGCCCATTCCAAGTCTTCTTGTTCCAAATGGGTTGTCAGGCAAAATTCGGGGTAAGTGCGCTCTTTGAACTTGCAGTTCTGTGTGCCGCAGTCTATGCAGGTCGGGGGGTATGATTGTTCTTTTGTCATTTTATATCATTATTCAAATTAAGTTTTCTCTTATTTATCTCATCCAAACAAAGCCCGGAACGCTTCTTCTACCTTTCTTACCGGAATGATTTCTATCTTTAATTTTGATGTATCCATTCCTTGCAAATTATGTTTCGGTATAAGAATTTGTTTGAAACCTAACTTCTCTGCTTCTCCGATGCGTTGCTCAATACGGTTTACAGGTCGGATCTCACCACTCAGTCCTACTTCACCCGCCATGCAGGTGTCACGTTCTATTTCCGTATCCATATTGCTAGATAGAATGGCACTGATGACAGACAGGTCGATGGCCGGATCATTCACTTTCAATCCACCTGCGATATTCAAAAAGACATCTTTTTGTGCCAGTTTGAATCCTACCCGTTTTTCAAGTACTGCCAGAAGCATGTTCATACGTCGTAAATCAAATCCGGTGGCAGAACGTTGCGGATTCCCATATACTGCCGAACTGACTAAAGCCTGTGTTTCAATCAAGAAAGGGCGGACTCCTTCTATGGCAGAGGCGATAGCAACCCCGCTCATCCCGTCATGGTCTTGGCTAAGCAACAGTTCGGACGGGTTGCTCACTTGGCGCAAACCGTTTTGGCGCATTTCATAAATGCCCAGTTCGGCGGTGCTTCCGAAACGGTTCTTGATGCTGCGGAGAATGCGGTACATATAATGTTGGTCACCTTCAAATTGCAATACGGTGTCTACAATATGTTCCAGTACCTTGGGGCCGGCAATGCTTCCTTCTTTATTGATATGGCCGATCAGAATGACCGGCGTATTTGTTTCTTTGGCAAATTTTAAAATAGAAGCGGAACATTCACGTACCTGTACCAAACTGCCGGGAGAAGAGTCTATCGTTTCGGTTGAGATGGTTTGAATAGAGTCGATGATCACTAAATCGGGTCGTGTATTCTTGATATGGACGTAAATCTGCTCCAACGAAGTTTCACAGACTATCAGGCAGTCGGAAGAATTATGCGGGATACGGTCTGCACGCAGTTTTAATTGCCGGGCACTCTCTTCTCCCGATATATACAATACTTTTTTGTCAGGCAGATGAAGTACGGTTTGCAGCACCAAAGTGGATTTGCCTATCCCCGGTTCACCGCCCAGTAGAACGAGTGATCCCGGTACTAAACCGCCTCCCAATACCCGGTTCAGTTCTTCGTCGTGCATATCAATTCGAGGTTCGTCCCCTCCGGTAATGTCATTCAGTGTGACAGGCTTGCTTTTTACGGATTCCAGGCCGGATACCGGTCTTTTGTTTGCAGGTTCCTTGCGTATAATTTCTTCTACGTATGTGTTCCATGCACCGCAAGACGGACATTTCCCTACCCATTTGGGTGAATCCTGCCCACAGTTGGTGCATACATATACAGTCTTTTCCTTTGCCATATTCTTACGGGATAATTAAAACAGCGCAACTTGAGGCTGAATTTGTACAAAGGTAAGGAAATAGTTCTGCATATCAACATGGGCAGGATAAAAAAGTTTTGTCTTATTTCTGCTTTAATAAAAAGCATTCTTATATTTTATCGCAAAAAAATGGGAAATTGTGATAGATTGTAGGAAATTGTTTTTATATTTGCATCGTTCAAATAAAAAACAGAAGAAGAACAATAATAAAATGACGATATACTATCTCCATACAACCACCACATTAGGGATGGGGCACATGACAACTACAATGTCCACATCCACAACAATGACCCCTCGGGGTTAAGGATAGTATATGTGTTTCTACGTGATACACGCTTACGGACGTAAGCAAAACAAGCTTTTAATTTTATTTTTTTAGTGTAAACAGATACAGTTTCTTTTCGTTGTCATGCTGGGTGAAACAAAAGTAGATTATTTACCGGACTTGAAATGGCTCGGAGGACAGAATGGCAAAAGAAGCTGGAATAAAAATAGATAATTGCATGAAAGTTATGAAATTCGGCGGGACATCCGTAGGTTCCGTGAACAGCATTTTAAGCGTCAAACAGATAGTAGAGGCAGTTGAAGAGCCCGTAATTGTAGTTGTGTCGGCATTGGGCGGTATAACTGACAAGTTAATCAATACTTCGCAGATGGCTGCCAATGGGGATTCCGCATACGAGAAAGAATACCGTGAAATTGTGAATCGTCACATTGAAATGGTATATACCGTAATTCCGGCAGGTAATGAGCGTACTGTTTTATTGGATAAGGTCAATGAATTGTTGAGTGAACTGAAGGATATTTTTCAGGGAATTTATCTGATAAAGGACTTGTCGTCTAAAACGTCGGCTACTATTGTAAGTTATGGTGAGCGCTTGTCGTCTATTATTGTAGCTTCGTTGATAAAGGGGGCTGTATGGTATGACTCCCGCAACTTCATTAAGACTGAAAAAAAACATGCCAAACATATTCTGGATTCCGAACTGACCACTCGCTTGGTTAAAGAAACTTTCCAGAAATTACCGGAAGTGGCATTGGTTCCCGGATTTATCTCTACTGATAAGAACAGTGGTGAAGTGACCAATTTGGGACGTGGCGGTTCAGATTATACCGCTTCTGTCATAGCTGCGGCACTGAATGCGGATAGCTTGGAAATATGGACGGATGTGGATGGTTTCATGACGGCAGACCCGCGTGTAATCAGTACGGCCTATACCATTAATGAGTTGAGCTATGTGGAAGCGATGGAGCTTTGTAACTTTGGAGCGAAAGTGGTTTATCCGCCGACTATTTATCCGGTATGCCATAAGAATATTCCTATTCTGATTAAGAATACATTCAATCCTCAAGGCGAGGGAACTATCATAAAGCAGGAAGTGAATTCCGGTTCTAAAGCCATTAAAGGTATCTCATCCATCAATGATACGAGTTTGATTACGGTTACCGGTCTGGGAATGGTGGGAGTGATCGGAGTGAATTTCCGGATTTTTAAAGCATTGGCACAAAACGGCATCAGCGTGTTTATGGTATCGCAGGCATCTTCCGAGAACAGTACTTCTATCGGTGTGCGTAATCAAGATGCGGCACTGGCTTGTGAAGTGCTGAATGAGGAATTCTCCAAAGAAATAGAAATGGGGGAAATCAGTCCGGTTGTTGCCGAAATGAATTTGGCTACCATTGCCATTGTCGGTGAGAACATGAAACATACACCGGGCATCGCCGGTAAGCTGTTCGGGACTTTAGGCCGTAACGGCATTAGTGTGATTGCTTGTGCGCAAGGTGCTTCGGAAACCAATATCTCTTTCGTGGTAGAATCCAAGTCACTGCGCAAATCATTGAATGTGATTCATGATTCGTTCTTCCTGTCCGAATATCAGGTGCTGAACCTTTTTATCTGCGGTACAGGTACGGTAGGAGGCAGTTTGATAGAGCAAATCCGTTGTCAGCAACAAAAGTTGATGCAGGAACGCGGTTTGAAGCTGAAAGTGGTAGGTATAGCCGATGGACATCATGCGTTGTTTACCCGTGCAGGCGTAGACTTGTCACATTATAAGGAAGAGTTGGCAGAGAAAGGAATGCCTTCGTCCACCCAGGTGTTGCATGACGAGATTATAGGTATGAATATATTCAACTCTGTGTTTGTGGATTGTACAGCCAGTGCAGAAGTTGCATCCTTATATAAAGATTTTCTGATGAATAATATTTCGGTGGTAGCGGCCAACAAAATTGCCGCTTCTTCCGAATACTCCGTTTATAGCGAACTGAAACAAATAGCCCGCCGTCGCGGTGTGAAATTCTTGTTTGAAACCAATGTAGGTGCAGGGCTACCCATTATCAACACAATCAATGACTTGATAAACAGCGGAGACAAGATATTGAAAATAGAGGCGGTATTGAGCGGTACGCTGAATTACATCTTTAACAAAATCAGCGCGGACATTCCTTTCAGCAAGACCATCAAAATGGCACAGGAAGAGCGCTACTCGGAACCCGATCCGCGTATTGACCTGAGTGGCAAGGATGTGATTCGTAAACTGGTTATTCTGGCTCGTGAAGCCGGATATAAATTGGAACAGGAAGATGTGGAAAAACATCTTTTTGTACCGAATGATTTCTTTGAAGGCCCGTTGGAGGAGTTCTGGAAGAAAGTACCTTCCCTGGATGCGGATTTTGAATCACGCCGTCAAAAGCTGGAGGATGAAAACAAACGCTGGCGTTTTGTAGCCAAACTGGAAGATGGGAAAGGCAGTGTGTCTTTGCAGGAAGTGGACAGCAAACATCCATTCTATGGTCTGGAAGGCAGCAACAACATTATTCTGCTTACAACCGAGCGATATAAAGAGTATCCGATGATGATACAAGGATATGGGGCCGGTGCCAGTGTGACTGCCGCCGGAGTATTTGCCGATATCATGAGCATCGCTAATATTTAGGCTTATGAAACATATTATTATTTTAGGCGACGGTATGGCCGACTGGCCTGCCGAATCACTGGGAAACAAAACATTGCTGCAATACTCCAGTACACCTTATATGGATAAGTTGGCCGCTATGGGACGTACCGGGAGGTTGGTTACAGTTGCTCCCGGATTTCATCCGGGTAGTGAAGTGGCGAATATGTCTGTTATGGGCTATAATTTACCGAAGGTGTACGAAGGCCGTGGGCCGTTGGAAGCAGCAAGCATCGGGGTGGAGTTGCAACCGGGCGATATGGCTATGCGTTGTAACATTATCTGCATCGAAGATGAGAAGATAAAAAATCACTCCGCCGGACATATCACTACCGAAGAAGCTGATGTGCTGGTTAGATATTTGGAAGAAAAATTGGGTTCTGACCGGATTCATTTCTATACCGGTGTACAATATCGCCATTTGTTGGTGATAAAAGGGGGAAATAAACAATTGGACTGCACCCCGCCCCATGATGTGCCTTTGCAGCCTTTCCGTCCGCTCATGGTGAAGGCGGAAGTACCGGAGGCGCAGGAAACAGCCGGATTGATAAATAATCTTATCCTGGCTTCCCAGGAATTGTTGGCAGATCATCCGGTTAATCAAAAACGTATAGCCGAAGGCAAAGATCCTGCTAATAGTATCTGGCCTTGGAGTCCGGGGTATCGCCCGCAGATGGAACCTCTCTCCGGGAAGTATCCGGCCATAAAGAAAGGGGCTGTTATTTCAGCGGTGGACTTAATCAATGGCATAGGACATTATGCAGGATTACGCCGTATTGCTGTAGAGGGGGCTACCGGTTTATATAATACGAATTATGAGAATAAGGTGGCTGCGGCATTGGAAGCATTGAAGACGGACGACTTTGTGTATCTGCATATTGAGGCCAGTGATGAGGCCGGTCACGAAGGAGATTTTAAGTTGAAGCAGTTTACTATTGAAAATCTGGACAAACGTGTTGTAGGACCTGTTTATGAAGCAGTGAAGGATTGGGATGAGCCTGTGGCTATCGCCGTGCTTCCGGATCATCCTACGCCTTGCGAACTCCGTACCCATACGGCCGAACCTGTGCCTTTCCTTATTTATTATCCCGGTATAGAACCGGACTGTGTGCAGACCTTTGATGAAGTGGCATGTGTGGAAGGCAGTTATGGAATATTGAAAGAAGATGAGTTTATGAATGAATTTATGAAAAAATAATGTGGCAGTTTGCTAATTTGCCCCAATGGCAACCCTCCATGCAAAGCCCTTGGCACATTAGCACATTGACGCATTGAAAAATTGTTTACTATGAAATATTACAGTACGAATCACCAGGCTTCCGATGCTTCTCTGGAAGAAGCTGTAGTGAAGGGGCTGGCTTCTGACAAAGGTTTGTATATGCCCAAGGCCATCAAGCCATTGCCGCAAGAGTTTTATGATCAGATTGAGAATCTGTCGTTTCAGGAAATTGCTTATCGCGTGGCCGATGCTTTCTTCGGTGAGGATGTTCCTGCTGAAACACTGAAGCAGATCGTTTATGATACATTGAGTTTTGATGTTCCTGCCGTAAAGGTAAAGGATAATATTTACTCTTTGGAACTGTTTCATGGTCCTACATTGGCATTTAAAGATGTAGGTGGACGTTTCATGGCCCGTTTGTTGGGCTACTTCATTAAAAAAGAAGGGCAAAAGCAGGTGAATGTACTGGTTGCGACTTCGGGGGATACCGGTAGTGCTGTAGCCAATGGCTTCCTCGGAGTGGAAGGTATTCATGTGTATGTGCTTTATCCGAAAGGAAAAGTCAGTGAAATTCAGGAAAAGCAGTTCACTACTCTGGGGCGGAATATCACAGCGTTAGAAGTGGACGGTACTTTTGATGACTGTCAGGCATTGGTTAAGAATGCGTTTATGGATGCTGATTTGAATGCGCACATGAAGTTGACTTCTGCCAATTCTATCAATGTGGCTCGTTTCCTGCCACAGGCATTTTATTACTTCTATGCCTACGCGCAGTTAAAGAAAGAAGGAAAAGCGGATCATCTGGTAGTGTGCGTACCTAGCGGAAACTTTGGTAATATCACCGCCGGACTATTTGGTAAACGCATGGGCTTGCCTGTCAAGCGTTTTATTGCAGCCAATAACCGGAATGATATTTTCTACCAATACTTACAGACCGGAAAATACAATCCTCGTCCTTCCATAGCTACTATTGCCAATGCAATGGATGTGGGAGATCCAAGTAATTTTGCCCGTGTACTGGCATTGTACGGTAACAGTCATGCTGCCATAACAGCGGATATCTCTGGTGCGACTTATACGGATGAACAGATTCGTGAAACGGTGGGTGAGGTATATCGGGAAACCGGTTACTTGCTCGATCCGCATGGAGCCTGCGGTTATCGTGCTTTATCCGAAGGATTGTCCCCCAGCGAAACGGGTATTTTCCTGGAAACGGCACATCCGGCTAAATTCCTGGAAACTGTGGAAGGCATCATTGGAGACAAAGTGGAGATTCCCGCCAAACTGCAAGCGTTTATGAAAGGAACCAAACAAAGTGTTCCGATGAGTAAGAACTTTGAGACTTTAAAAGCTTATTTGATGGGGGAATAAATGTTGCTTTCTCAGGGATGAGTTTATATATAATCTATAAGGCAGATTTATACAGATTATCATGGATGTAAGTTGAATCTTTGTAAATCCGCCTTTTAGTGATTAAAACTTTTGTGTTATGCGAAGTGTTTGAGTATAACCCCTTGCTCTTTATCAAAACTTATCTTCTTAAAATTAGGAATGACAGGTTAATGATAGGAGTTACGATACTCCTGTAGTGTCAGCCTTGTTGTCTTTTTAAATAAGCGGTTAAAATAGGAATAATCATCATACGAAAGAGAAAAGGCTACATTTTTCACAGGCGTTTCATCGGTTATCAGAATGAGCTGTGCTTTTTCTATTTTCTTTTGATTGATATACTTTAAAGGAGTGATACCTGTTTCTTTTTTAAATAGACGGATAAAATGATCTTTTGACAAACATGAGTTTTCGGCTAATGTTGTCAAGTCGATAGTTTCATATATGTGTTTACGTATATAAAGAATAGCTTTTTCTATCCGGTTGTCTTTTGTTTCCATCTTAGCCTGTGCGCGTGTCAGAAAATGTGCCAAGAGTTGGTACACAATGCCACGTGATTCAACCTTATCACATAATGCACGTTGCTTATTTTTCAGAAGGTTCTGCATAAGTATCGAGTTATTATCATAACTTGTAGGATCCGATTTAGGCAAACTCATGTGAGGGTTTATTGCACATAAACGTTGAAACAAAGTTAAATCTAAATCTCTGACAGGTATTTCAATCGGAAACTCCTACTCATCCAATAAATTGGAATCAGACTGATGTTTTTCGTAGATGTGTAGGTAGTAATGGCAGAAATAGGAGTTGCAGATATAACTATGTACAGTGAATGCCGGAATGAAATACAAGTAATTAGGTTTTAATATCTGTACACCTTCTGATAGTTGTATTTGAGCAGTTCCTTCCGTTATGTAATATAAACGTGTAAACGGACTATTTATATTCTTCCAGTTCCAATTTGCATTGTGCACAGCCAAACCTACATTTAATACCAAAGGGTGTAGCTTATCAATTAATAGTGCTATAATATATCGTATTTAGTAACTTGATAAGGATAAGAGATTTTATTGATTTCATAAAAAATATTATCGATATTGTTTATCTAAAAATCGATTTTATTCTATTGATCATAGTATTTATAAGTCATTATGTCGATATTTTATAATACAATTCCATTTTTATCCTATTACAACCATTTGTTAATATATACTTTTGCAGTATATAAATAGAAACAAAATTAGTATCTATGAAAACGAAACTTTTATTAGCCTCTTTAGTTCTTTCAATAGGAACTTTATCTGCCCAAAACTATCAGATTTCAGTTTCAGAAAAGAATGAACCTATGATGAAAGGTAAATTCCAACCCACATGGAAGTCTTTGGAAAATTATCAGGTTCCCGAATGGTTTAAGAACGCAAAGTTCGGGATATGGGCTCATTGGGGACCGCAATGCGTAGAAGGCTCAGGCGACTGGATGGCACGCTCCATGTATCTGGAAGGAACATCAGAATATAAACATCATGTAGAACATTACGGACATCCTTCTGAGGTAGGGTTTAAAGATATTATCCCTCTGTTCAAAGCAGAAAATTGGAACCCGGACGAATTGGTTGCGTTCTATAAAAAGATAGGTGCGCAATATTTTTTCGCTTTAGGCAACCATCACGATAACTTTGACTTATGGGATAGTAAATACCAACCATGGAATTCAAAGAATATGGGACCTAAACGGGATGTGCTGGCAGAATGGGAAAAAGCTGCGCGCAAGCATGAACTTCCATTCGGTATCAGTTTCCATGCTGACCATGCCTGGACTTGGTATGAACCTTCACAACGTTATGACAGAAATGGGCCTAAAGCCGGCATTCCTTATGATGGAACTTTAACCAAAGCCAATGGTAAAGGTAAATGGTGGGAAGGATACGACCCTCAGGACCTTTATGCGCAAAACCATCCGATGAGTAAGGGTAGTTGGGCGGACAGCATGATTCATAGCCAATGGGCTTGGGGAAACGGAGCCTGTTTGCCTACTCAGGAATACTGCACAAACTTTTATGATCGTACACTAGATGCCATTAACCGTTATAATCCGGATCTGATTTATTTTGATGTCACTGTAGCTCCATTCTATCCAATCAGTGATGCAGGACTAAAGATTGCGGCTCATTTCTATAACCACAATATGGCAACACACGGAGGGAAATTGGAAGCCGTCATGTTGAGTAAGATATTGGATGAAAATCAACGCAAGGCTATCGTTTGGGATGTAGAACGCGGTGCACCCAACCAAATAATGGAGCAACCTTGGCAGTCATGTTCATGCATTGGCGGATGGCATTATACTACATCTGTCTATGAAAATAACTGGTATAAATCAGCCTCGGATGTGGCCAAACTGTTGATTGATATTGTAAGTAAGAATGGTAATCTGCTTCTTAGCGTTCCCTTGCGGGCCGACGGTACGTTTGATGAAAAAGAAGAAAAGATACTGAATGAATTCGGTGAGTGGATGAATATTAATAAAGAGGCTATTTACAATACCCGACCTTGGGAAGTATTCGGTGAAGGTCCGATAGCCGAAGCTGATATCAAAATTAACGCACAAGGATTCAATGAAGGAGCATATAGCAAAGCTACAGCACAAGAGATCCGTTTTACCCAAACTAAGAAGGATTTATATGCCACGGTTTTGGCTTGGCCGGAAAATGGAAATGTAGTTATCAAATCATTAGCAGCTGATAGCAAACTATTTCCGCAAAAGATAAGGAAAGTAGAGTTGCTGGGATATGGGTCGGTACGGTTCAGCCGCACAGCAGAAGGACTCTCCATTAATCTGCCAAAGAATAAACTTAATAATGTAGCTCCTGTATTCAAAATAAAGAAATAAAGACTCTGTCATATTAAAGTTCTGGTATACTGGCTTCTTTTAAAGTCAGTATGTCATCACTATACCTTTTATTGATCTAATTTTAAATAAAAAATTATGAAACATCGATTAGCCAGCCCATATTATCGGCTATCAACACAAGTTTTGAGGAAACCGTTCCTACTCTTGTGTATCACAAGTCTTTTCTCTTTTCCTGCGGTTAATTATGCAAATACTGCCACCGCCGGCGTAAGCATAGTAAACCAACAAAAAGAAGTAAAAGGTATTATTTACGATGAAACCAATACACCCGTAGCCGGTGCAACAATCATCGTTAAAAACTCTACAAGAGGAAGTATTACTGACATTGACGGAAAATTCACTATCTCCGCTTCAATTGGAGATGAATTGTTGGTCAACTTCCTTGGATACCAAACTGCAATAATCAAAGTGTCAGGAGAAAACAATTACAATGTACACTTAAAACCTAAAGTGGATGAATTGGATGAAGTGACAGTTGTAGCCTTTGCGAAACAAAAAAAGGAAAGTGTTATCAGCTCCGTTGCTACTGTTAAACCATCCGAACTGAAAGTTCCAAGTAGTAACCTGACCACAGCACTTGCCGGTAGAATGTCGGGAGTAATAGCCTATCAAACCAGCGGTGAACCGGGAAAAGATGATGCCAGTTTTTTCATTCGTGGAGTCACAACTTTTGGCTATGCATCAAGCCCGCTCATCCTGATTGATAATGTAGAACTCACAAGTGCCGACTTGGCGCGCCTGAATGTAGATGACATTGCCAGTTTTTCTATCATGAAAGATGCAACCGCTACCGCACTATATGGAGCAAGAGGTGCCAATGGCGTGATTCTTGTAACGACCAAAGAAGGTAAAGAAGGAAAAGCAACGGTTAATATCAGAGTGGAAAACTCCATTTCTACTCCGGTCCGTACCATTGAAACAGCTGATCCGATCACATATATGCAACTTCATAACGAGGCTGTCCGAACCCGTAATCCTTTGGGAGTATTACCCTATTCCCAGTCGAAGATAGATAACACTATCAAAAATCTAAACCCTTATGCATTTCCGGCTATAAACTGGTATGATGAGATGTTCAAGAAATACACCATGAATCAGCGTGTGACAGCAAATATCAGTGGAGGTGGTAATGTGGCAAGATATTACATCGCTGCTTCTTTCTTCAATGACAATGGTGTATTGAATGTGGACAAACAAAATAATTTCAATAGTAACATTAGCTTGAAAAAATATTCAGTCCGTTCCAATATCAACATTAATCTGACTAAAACAACAGAAGCTATCATCAGGGTGAATGGTGCATTTGATGATTATCGTGGCCCGATTGATGGTGGGGATGCATTGTATAACAAAGCTATGAAGACAAGTCCCGTCCTATTTCCCAAAACATTCCCTAACGTAGGTGAGTATGCGAATAATACGCATCTTATGTTCGGTAATTATGGAGACGGTACTTATATAAATCCGTATGCTGACATGGTGAAAGGATATAAAGACTACAATCGTACTTCAATCGTAGCGCAAGGAGAATTGAAGCAGAACCTTGACTTCATAACAAAAGGGTTGAGTATACGAGGTCTTATCAGTACTACCCGTTATGTATACTCCGATGTTTCCCGCTATTATAATCCTTATTATTACGCTATGGGAACTTACGATCAGTCGAAGGACACTTACAGTCTGACTTTACTGAATCCCAATGGTGGTACTGAATATCTGAACTATAACGAGGGAGCTAAAGATGTTAGCACTACTAACTACATGGAAATTGCCATGAACTATAATCGTGACTTTGATGAACATGGCATCAGTGGCATGTTGGTATTTACCCGACGTACCCAACAAAACAGCAATGCAGGTGACCTGCAAAAATCATTGCCGTATAAAAATCAAGGATTATCAGGAAGATTCACCTACTCATACGACAAACGTTACTTCGCAGAATTTAACTTTGGATACAATGGTTCCGAACGTTTTGCCCAAAATGAACGTTACGGTTTCTTTCCTTCTTTCGGTATAGGCTACTTGATGTCAAATGAAAAATTCTGGAAACCGCTTGAAAATACAATCAGTAAACTAAAATGGAAGTTCACATACGGACTTGTCGGAAATGACGCTATTGGTGACTCAAATGACCGTTTTTTCTATCTGTCTAATGTCAATATGAATGATGATGGTAAAGGGCAGGATTTTGGAACCAATTGGGGAAATCATATTAACGGTATCACTGTCACCCGTTATGCCAACGAATTAATTACTTGGGAAAAAGCTAAAAAGATGAATATCGGTATCGAGTTGGGATTATTCAACAAACTGGAAATCCAGGCAGATGTATTCTATGAAAAACGAAATAGTATCCTGATGACTCGTTCGTTTATTCCTTCCACTATGGGGCTGACAGCAGATGTACGTGCCAATGTAGGGGCAGCCTCAGGTAAAGGGATTGATATGTCTGTTGATTACTCACATTCCATCAATAAAGACTTGTGGGTTACCGGACGTGCTAATTTCACTTACGCAACAAGCAAATATGAAAAAATAGAAGAACCGGACTATCTGGGTGCAGGTACTCCTTGGAGAAGCCAGGTAGGACAGAAATTAAGTCAGCGCTGGGGATTCATTGCAGAGCGTCTGTTTATTGATGAGGCAGATATTGCCAACTCACCGGAACAGAACTTTGGTGGCAAGCTTATGGCAGGTGACATCAAATACAAAGATATTGATAAAGATGGCGAAATAACAGAAGCAGATAAAGTACCCATAGGTTATCCAACCACCCCCGAAATAACCTATGGATTCGGATTATCTGCAGGATATAAAGGATGGGATCTCTCTGCCTTCTTCCAAGGCAATGCACGCACTTCTTTTTGGATTGATCCTAATCGTATATCACCATTCATTGACACAGATGATGATGGCGGTACACATTCACAAAATGCCTTATTAAAAGTCATTGCAGATAGCCACTGGTCGGAAGTAAACAGAGACATTTATGCCTTTTGGCCGCGTTTAGCCAACGAAAGCATAGTTAACAATACCCAATCCAGTACTTGGTGGATGCAAGATGGATCATTTATGCGCCTGAAATCTCTGGAATTAGGATATACCCTGCCCGAAAAGTGGACTCGCAAAGCCCATATCAGCAATGTCCGCATTTATCTGAACGGAACTAACCTTCTCACATTCAGTAAATTTAAGTTGTGGGATCCCGAAATGGGCGGCAATGGTCTTGGATACCCTATTCAAAGAGTATATAATATTGGTTTGAGTGTTAACTTTTAAAGAATATGAATATGAAAATACGAGAAATACTTGCTGCGCTGGCGGTAAGCGCACTATGTGGATGTACAGATTATCTAGATGTTGTGCCGGATAATATAGCAACTATTGAAATGGCGTTCAATAACAGGGCCAATGCGGAAAAATATCTGGCCACTTGTTACTCACGCATACCATTGTATGGCAATCAACATGAAAACCCGGGATTGACTGCAGGTAATGATATCTGGTATTATACCATGGAAGATCATTATTTCAGTAACACGTGGGCTTTTGGCATAGCCAACGGATTACAAAATGTTAGCGACCCCATTAACAATTATTGGGATGGCATTAAAGGCGGAAAACCTTTATACCAAGCCATACGTGACTGTAACATCTTTATTGAAAATGTTTCGGACAGAAGTCGGGTTACTGACCTGAATGAAACGGACAGAAGAAGATGGATTGCCGAGGCAAAAACACTGAAAGCTTACTATCATTTCTATTTGTTTCAGCTATATGGTCCTATACCTATTGTAGACGTCAATCTTCCCATTTCCGCCACCGAAGAAGAGGTCCGTATAAAGCGAGACAAGGTAGAAATTGTGGTCAATTACATTGTAAATCTGATAAATGAAGCTGCTGAAGATTTACCTTTGAAAATTCAGAATGAGGCTACCGAAATGGGACGTCTCACCCAACCTGCTGCTTTAGCCATCAAAGCCAAAACATTATTATTGGCAGCCAGCCCGCTCTTTAATGGGAATACGGACTATGCTAACTTTAAAGATTGGGACGGAGAGCCTTATTTTCCGCAGGAATATAGTAGCAATAAATGGAAACTGGCTGCAGATGCCTGTGAAGAAGCAATCAATATAGCAACAGAAGCGGGTCATAGACTCTATAATTTTGGAGAAGAGTCACTAACCAAACTGCCTGATGAATTGATGCAGTCCATGAACGTAAGACAAGCCGTGACAGAACGCTTTAACAGTGAGCTGATATGGGGATGCGGCAAATCGCATACTCGTGACTTGCAATGCCACTGTCAGCCAAGATTAGCCGCTTATCAGATTGAGAAAGAATATACCTGTAGAGGAATGTACGCTCCTACTCTCGATATAGCGGAAATGTTCTATTCCAGTAATGGGGTGCCTATTGAGGAAGATAAAGAATGGATTGACAGTAATGACTATAGTGAACGCTATCAAGTGGCAACAGCTACCGAAGAGAATAAATATTTTGTCAAAGAAGGATATCAGACCGCCAAACTTAATCTCAACCGTGAACCCCGTTTTTACGGAACTTTAGGATTCGACGGGTCAAGTTGGTATGGACATGGTAAAAATGATCCGGATGATATGTATTATCTGGAAGCAAAAAAAGGTCAGGTCAGTGGTCAGTCTTCCCTTGCACTCTATTCCATCACCGGATATTATGCAAAAAAATTGATTTACTACAAAAATATCATTTCTGAAACATCAGAGGTCATTGAAGAGTATCCATTCCCTATCGTCCGTCTGGCCGATCTGTATCTGATGTATGCGGAAGCACTGAATGAAGCAACTGAAAACGGGGAATTTGTACCGGCAGCGGTTTATACCAATATTGATATTGTAAGAAAGCGTTCCGGCTTGGAAGGTGTGGTCGATTCATGGAAGAAATATTCTACCAATCCCAATAAACCGTCCACCAAAGAGGGTATGCGGGAAATTATACGTAAAGAACGCCAGATCGAATTGGCTCTTGAAGGTGTACGATATCACGACTTGCGCCGTTGGAAACTTGCCAGAAGTACCTATAATAACACTTTTATAAGAGGTTGGAGCATCGATCAGGAGAATACGGAAGATTACTACGTAATTCGCAATATCGCTCAAAAGAAATATAGCCAGAAAGACTATTTGTGGCCTGTAAAATATGATGATATTATTAGGAATCCGAAGCTAAAACAGAATCCGGGATGGTAATAAGAAAGGAGAACATTATTATGAAGAAATTTTATATACTGATCAGTTTATTCACATTCCTGTTAACGGGATGCGAAGAGGATAATCTGCATAAACCTTATGGACCGGATGACGGTATAATTCCGGGAAAAGTAGAAGTACTGTCATATACCCCGACTGCCGGTGGTGCCATTATCAACTTCAGGAGTCCGGACAATGAAGATCTTATGTATATCGTTGCTAAATACAAACTGGCATCCGGAAAAGAGATGGAAAGCCGTGTATCTGCATACTCCAGCAGTTTAAAGGTTGAGGGTTTTGGCAACACGGAAGAAAAGCAAATCACACTCTATGCTGTAGATCGTAAAGAAAATATCGGAGAACCGGTCAACTATAATATAGTTCCTCTTACCCCTTCTTATATTGAAGCATACAATACCTTGGAAATGAACGAAACTTTCGGAGGCATTGCAATATCCATGCAGAACCCTTCTGCAAGCGATCTTGCCATAGAGGTAATCACTCCGGATTCACTCAATCAGTGGTCTACGGCTCAGACTAACTATACCGCAGCCAAGAAGATCAATATCACTGCACGTGGATATAAACCGGAAGAAAGAATGTTCGGAGTAATTGTCAGAGACAGATGGGACAATGCAACCGATACGGTATTTGCCACTGTAACGCCCTGGGAAGAGTATGAACTGGATAAGGGTAAATTCAATGAAGTAATATTGGACAATGACATTCCAATGAATGCATGGGGACATTGGATGGGCAAAATCTGGAACGGCAGTCATAACTACGGAGACGGAGGGGATATGGCTCACTCTCCACAAGATAATCAGACAATGCCTATTTGGTTTACCTTCGATTTGGGAGTTACCACTCATCTGAGCCGCTACTTGTATTGGCAACGTCTTGAAGACTCCTTCATATACCAGCATGGCAATATGAAAGAATGGGAAGTCTGGGGACGCGCAGACAAACCAGACCAAAGCGGAAGTTGGGATGGCTGGACCTTATTGACCACCTGTGAAAGTTACAAGCCTTCAGGATTACCTGTCGGACAGTTCTCCAACGAGGATAAGGAATATGCCAGTGCCGGTGAGGAATTCGTATTCCCGGCAGATGTTCCTGCAGTGCGTTATATCCGTTTCAAAGCATTAAGTACATTCACGGGAGTTAAATTTATTCATTTAATGGAAGTTACTTTCTATGGAAAACCAGTTGAAAACAAATAAGAAAAGCTTTATGAAACATCTAATTATTATACTTTGTGTAATTGCCGGGATCTGTTCATCCTGCAATGATATGTTAGACAATATCCAGCCTTATCTGGATGCTGGAGAGACCATTTATGTAGGGAAAGTGGATTCACTAACAGCTTCTTCTGGCAGAAACAGAATCTTACTGAAAGGATTCTATATGTATGGAGTGACTCAAAAGAAATGCGTCATACGATGGCAGTCACAAAATGAAGAAGATAAATCATTGGAACTGGATGTTGTACGGGATAACGCTGTCGATCCATTCGAAGTCATCATTGATGATTTGGACGAAGGACAATACGAATTTTCTGTTACTACGTATGATGCCAAAGGCAACTCCTCTATTGAGTCCATGATTGAAGGTTATGTATACGGAAACCTTTATGAAAGCAACCTTACCAACAGGAAAATGGACCGACTATACCTTGATGAGAATGAGGTTGTTATCTCATGGAGGCCTGCTAACAATGCTTTAAAATCTGAAATGCATTATACAAGTGTTACTGGTGAGGAAAAGAGGATTGAAATTCCGATAACAGAAACAGAAACCCGTATAGAAGATTGCGACTTGACAAAAGTATTACGTTGGCGAACCGTCTATCTGCCCGAGGAAACAGCTATTGACTATTTCTATTCAGAATTCACGGAAACAACAATTCCATAAAAAAGCAACAAGAGGTAAAAAGATTGATTTCAGGATAGCAATTAAAGTGAAAATTAATTATGACATATAATCAAGGATACACAGTAAAACGGCATGCTGTACCCGTAAAAAGGTATTGCCAGATGTTAAATCTTAAAAATAGTCCGAAACTCATTGCTGAATACCGTAAGGTTCACAGTCGGGAAAAGGCTTGGCCTGAAATAAGAGCCGGCATCCGCTCTGTAGGTATTTTAGAGATGGAAATCTATATACTAGGTTCCCGGTTATTCATGATTGTAGAAACCCCTCTTGACTTCGATTGGGAAACAGCTATGGACAGACTTTCTCATCTACCTAGACAAGCAGAATGGGAAGAATATGTATCTAAATTTCAAGAGTGTGTGCCTACAAGCACTTCTACAGAAAAATGGAAACTGATGGAGCGGATGTTCTATCTATATGAATAGCAAAAATGCTGTTTCTTTCGTCTAGGCATTTAACTGTACCATGAAAGATTCACCATTATTTCATCTCATATTCCGGCCGGAATTTCACCCATCTTGCAGTCTCCAAAAGTAAGTCCACTTAAATGACGAAGTAAAAGGGGACATTCGTTAAATATTACAAAATTAGCCAACTAATTCATACACAATGTCTTGCGAGTTAGTTGGCTTTTTGTATCTTTAGGTATTCCTCCACAAATAGGGACATTTACTGAATATCCCTACATAAAGAACAAAAAGTTCCGTCACAGCAACGTGCTCATTACTAGTTACTTTCTGTGTAAAAGAATCTCAAACCTCCTTCAATCGGTATGCTTCCGGCTATCGAATCCTGTTACGTATGTAACAAAGTTTGTTCCTACCGTATCTTTCACTCCGTTTCATTTGATATTTCACTTGGGTGAAGCAACTGTTTCACTTAGGCGAAAACGGCTGTTCATCTAAGTGAAATCGCCTCTTCACTTGGGTGAAGCAACAAATGCAGATGGGCAAAAATAAGCCTTATGACGCTCTCCTGCAAGGAAGTAACCGCAACTATGGCACAGGAATTAGAACAACCGATATACGTCAAGCCGAATTTGATAGCGGAGAATGGAAAACCGTTTCAGGGGAATTTAGAATGTTTTTTCACATTATATTGTTGATTTACAGAGAGATACTGCGCGTAATCCGGAATGGTTGATGCGTGTCTTTATTTTATTTCTTCCAGCAACTTCCCGAACGAAGTGAATGTCCGTTGTTTCCCGCCCCAGGTGAGGTACAAGGCATCGGGAGCGATGACTTGTAGATGGGGCAGACCGGCAGGAGCGTTTTGGGTTTGCAGACAAGTATATCCGTGACGGTTCAGTGCGTTGATAGTCCAGTGCAATAAGGTTTCGTCTGTCGCTTCCACCGTTATTTCCTGCTTTCCATTCACGGTTGGATAGTAGATGCCATGATCATAATCGAACCGGATATTACCGTGTGAGAACAGCGTGTCCATCCGATGGTTCAGAATCATATCTTCCGTCACTCCGCATTGCAGTCCTGTTTCTTTGGACAGCAGCCAAAGTTTGTCCGACAGTACCAGGGCTTGTTCTATGTCATGGGTGGATAGCAGGATGGCCTTGTTTTGCTCCACCGCCAACTGATGCAGCAAAGTCATGATTTCTATGCGGCTCACCACGTCCAGAAAAGCGGTCGGCTCATCCAAGATGATAAGCGGACATTCCTGAACCAATGCTTTGGCTATCATTACCTTTTGCCGTTCTCCGTCTGAAAGTTCGGCGGTGTAGCTTTCGGCTTTGTGGGCAATGCCTACGGCATCCAATGCCTCTTTGATAATGAGATGGTCTTTGGGATGGAGCCGTCCGAAGAAGCCTGTATGCGGCTGGCGTCCCAAAGCTACCAGTTCATACACGGTCAGCCCTCCGGCTTGTGTCTTGTCTGTCAGGACCACACCGATGGTGCGCGAACGTTCCTTTTCCGAATACTGCTGCAAAGGCTTGCCCAGCAATTGCAAATCTCCTGCCAGTGAAGGTTGCGAAGCGGACAGGGTGCGGAGTAAAGTCGATTTTCCGGCCCCGTTTGCTCCAAGCAGACTGGTCAGTTCTCCCGGATAGAGTCCGAAAGAAAGGTGTTCGTGCACTTTCTTTTCTCCTTTGTGGGTACGATAACCTATGCACAGGTCTGTGGCGGTGATGACAGCTTGCTTTTCCATCAGTTGAAGTACTGGATTTTACGTTGGTTCACAATGACATAAATAATAATGGGCGCACCAATGACCGGAGTGACGGCATTCAGCGGAATGATGCCTGCTTCGCCCGGCAGAATGCAGATGAAGTTGCAGAGCAGGGCAATGGCTCCTCCCGTCAGCATGGTGACAGGTAGCAGAGAATTATGGTTGGAGGTTCCCAGCATGAGGCGGGCAATGTGCGGCACGGCCAGTCCGATAAAGGAAATCGGGCCGCAGAAAGCGGTGGTCGTCGCTGTCAGTAATCCGGTGGCAACAAGCAGCAGGTTACGTGTACGGCGGATGTTGATTCCCAGGTTTTCGGCATAGCGTGTTCCCAGCAGCAGGGCATTCAGAGGCTTTATCAGCAGTATGGTAATCAGCAGTCCCGCCGCTGTGACCAAGGAGAAAAAGGGAAGCTGCTGCAAAGATACTCCTCCAAAGTTTCCCATTCCCCAAATCATGTAGGAATGCACCCCTTCTGCCGTGGAGAAAAAGTTGAGCAGGGAGATGGCAGATGAAGTGATATACCCTATCATGATACCTATAATGAGCAGCATGATGCTGTTTTTTATCAAAGTGGAGAAGAACAGGATGATTCCCATCACCAGCATGGAGCCTATGAATGCTCCGATAATGACGGACAGGAATCCGGATAAAGTGAATACTCCGGCAGTAATCGTACCTGCGCCTGCCAGCATGACCAAGGCAACTCCCAAACTGGCTCCCGAACTGATGCCCAGTATGGAAGGGTCGGCCAAAGGATTATTGAATGTGGTTTGCAACATCAGTCCCGATGCTGCGAGTGCCATTCCGCAAAGGAGGGCGGTAATGGCTTGCGGCAGGCGGGATTCCCAGACTATGAAACTCCAACTCGCCTTTTCTACTTCATTGCCTGTAAGGATATGCCACACCGCCTCGGCAGGGATGTTTACCGAGCCGAACAACAGGTTGGCTCCTGTCAATGCAAGGATGAGGAGGAGCAGTATGATACCGTATTTTGTTCCTTTGTTATTCATTGATACTGTTTGGGGTTACGCCCACTGTAGGGAGTGTGTCAAAACTAACCCGGCCTATCCCATCGTCAGCTGTAGGGGCAGCATTATCCACGTTTTGACATAACCCTACGGTGATTTACTCCGCTAATTTAGTGAAATATTTTAATTCATACCCTTCTAAAAGCGTAGGATGGAATATTTTTATCAAATCTTTCAGTAATCGGTCGGGATGGAAAGGGGAATCTTCGTAAAAGTCTACCTTCCCTGTGTTGCATCCATAAATGTTGCGTTCCTTGAATGCACGGAAACCGGTGTATGGAGCATAGTCCTGCTCCAATTCCTTATAAGTCTTGTCAATGGCCTGATTATATTTGATGAGCCAGAAATCTGCATTCTGACCTTTGTCAAACACGGTTTCGAAGGCTAGGGGAACAGAACCGCTATGCTCGTCATCGGCAAACACATAATTGGCCCCGGCATCCGCATAGATGCGTGCAGAGGTGCTTTTACCTCCTGGAACATACCATGCCGAACCATTTTTCAGTTCGCTGATAACGCTCGGTGCGTATGAAAGGGGAGCAACCAATGCTTTCAGCTCATTATAGTTTTTTTCCACCTCGGCAAACAAGCTGTCCGCTTTTTGTGCCTCACCGAACAGAAGGCCGTAGAAACGCATCCATTCGGCACGTCCCAATGCCGAAGTTTCCATGTAGTCTGCACATTCTATAATGGGGATGTTGAGTTTCTCCACCCGTCCGTATCCGCCACTGTTCTCGAAAGGGGAGAGCATAATGGCATCGGGGTGCAGGTCGATTATCTTTTCTATATCCGGGTTCATTCCATTCCCTACATCGGCGATGCTTCCTGTGCGGCAGCCATCCTGCACTTCTTGCAGTTTGATATACTTCAAATCGCAGACTCCTCCAATACTTTTCAAAGCACCAATCTGGTTGAGCAATCCGCAATGTACGGATGAGTAAACAACGGCCTTGCTCAATGGAGTGCGGACAAGCGTCCCTTCCGGCAAGTCGGCAGGCAGGGACTTTTCTTTGTCAACCAAGACGTAGGTATGCAGTATCCGGGTCGTATCCCAAGGATTGCGCAGGCGGGCAATGGTATAGTCTTCGGTTGCAGACAGGCTGAGGTTTTCTGCATAACGCAAAGGGATTGCTTTTTCTGCTTCTATAATAGAAGCAGTCTTGCTTCTTCCGCCGCAGGAGGAAAGAAGGGCAAGCAAGAAGGTGAATAGGATTACTTGTTTCATGTTATTTTTTATAATATCCGCCGGTTTTACGGGAACCTTTGTATTCTATTAATTCTTTATCTTTCAGTGATCGTAAATAACGCTCTGTCGTAGCAGCTCCTTTTTGGATATATTCTGCAATTTCATATCCTTTTGCACCGGGTTTCTTTTCCAAGAAGGTGAGGATAAGGCTCTCAAGTTCGTTTACTCCCTCATCAGCGATTCTGTCTATTATTGAAATGAACTGCATTCCTGCCGGCTCATTAATGAATTTTATATTCGGCTCTTCTTGAAGTGCACGTATAATCCCCGAGCCCAGCCCGCGATAAGGCATCGTTTTAGCACAGAAATTGGCAATGAAAGGATTGCGTACTACGGCGCTTCCCAGTTTGATGCTTTCCACCGTCAGCCCATCGGGAAGGCATCCCGGGCTGATAATCTCTACACGGCTATCAAAAATGAGGAAAGTTTTATGAGATTATTTAATTTATGAAGGAAATAATTGTAGTTTTGCTTCCTTCATCAAAAGTGAAGAGAAGCAAAACCATATTTTATTATTTCAGTAAGAAGGTTAATCCGCATGGACCTACCCCTACATCGTATTTGTTTGTAAATTTGCCGTTTGCCGAATATTCGTTTACATAGCCATCAGTGGTATAACTTGGCCATCCTCCAACCATATTGTAAGAACTGATATAAATATTTCCGGTAAATGGATTGACTGCGATGCCACAAGGGCTATCAACAGGTTGATCTATTAAATTTTTTGTTTCATTTCCTGTTTTTGTATCTATACTGAAATAAGTATTTTCCGTTGCGCCATAAGGAGCATTGATAAGGTAAAGGGTATTATCTTTTACAGTCATTAATGTTGCTTCCGTTACATCTGTAACAATATTCATATTGTCAATTTTTTGTACTTTAGCTGATATGTCATTATAATTACCCATTGCTAAGACATATACGTTTCCTTCCGTAGTAGAACAAATTTTAGTGGGATTTAGTCCTACGGGTATTCTTTTTGCTTCTGTAAATGTCTTTAGGCCTATTTTAGAAACACTTTTTCCATTTGCATAATCTGCACCATAATTCATTCCGTCTGAGTTAGCAACATACAGGTAGCCGTTGCCCACTGTCATCTCTTCTGGATTTGGACCAACTTTTAATGTAGCATCAATAGTTAGGCTAAGAGTGTCGATACGAGAAACATATCCATCATACATAGAAACATATACTTTTCCATTAGCAGCTATAATATCACGTGGACCTTCCCCTTGAGTGGATGTCGGAACAATCTGTTTGATGGATTTAGCTGTATTTTTGTCTACTATTTCTATAATATTTGAACCATATATGGCAATATACATTTTCGAACCATATACTATTGCATCTTGAGGGGTACCTCCCAAACTTCTTTTGTTTATGTCAAAAAATACATTGTTGCTTGCTGTTCCTTTTTCAAAGTTAATAAAAGAAAGTGTTCCATTAACATTGTTGCTAAGATTACCTGCATTAATAACGTACAAGCCTGTTGCCTCGGTTGGCGAAGTTGCTTCAGGAGTCGTGTCGGGTTGTGAAGAAGGGTCTTCTTCCGGATCTCTAGGAACTTCGATCTCATTGTCATCATCGTTACAAGCACAGAACAGCGGGGCTATACTAAATAAGGCTGCTGCAAAAAATAAATGTTTGAATTTCATACTTATATAATTTTTAAAAATGAATACTGCAAGTTAGTTTATAGCTTCTACCCGGCATCGGGTAGCTTTTCACTATGTCATATTGTTTATTTCCCAAATTAATAATATCTCCCCGAAGATTGTATGTAAACTTCTTTATCTTGAAGCTGCGGTATAATGAAAGGCCGTATTCTATATATCCATCCATTTCATTACTTGGACGATTTTCGGATGCAATATACCGTTTGCTCACACCCGTAGCATGAAGAGAAGCATTTATGAAAGGATTTTCCAAGGCTAAAGAAGCACCTGCGCTATGACGTGGGGTATATGCAATCTGATGTTTGTAATATACGACTTCCGGGTCTGTTTTATCTACTGCATATTGATAGGTATAGTTTCCGGTCAATAGTAAGGAATAATGTTTTGCCAGTTGGAAAGTGGTGTTTATATTGGCATCTACTCCCCAAATTTCTACTTTGCCTAAATTTACCATATTCCAGATAAACATATTATAGGGCATTGCCACAATTTTATCTTTTACCTTATTATAATACCCATCCAATGTCAGACTGATTGCTGGTAGCCAGCTTGTAAAGTTGTTCTGGTAAGTGATACCTATATTATATTGTTGAGCCTTTTCGGGACGAAGGTCACGGCTACCCATCCGGTCAAAGTAGTTTTCAGAAAAAGTAGCCACTCTGAATATGTCTTTATAGGAAGCCCGAAGGTATAGCTGTCCGTCTGTACAAGGTTTCCATGAAAAAGAGAAGGAAGGGGATAATTTTCGCCGGTTCTCAGCTCCGTTTCCTTCTTTTGCACCATTAAGATATATCGATCCGAGTAGTATGGCAACAGCTGTTATGTTATCAGTTTGATATCGGAGAGTTGCTGTTTGTAATATAGAATGCCGGTAAGGGCTTGTATTGTTAGGAGTATTGGCATTTAGGTTATTATATATGTAATCTGCCGCATAAACCATGCTCCAGTGACTAGTCGGAGTATATAGTAATGCTCCTGATGTATAGTATTCTCGTTGGAAATAACGATCGTTTAATTCTCCTCCGGGGTATTTTCCTCCTTCATCGTGGTAATGAGATTGGCTCCAGTTAAATTTCCCATTGATTAACAAAGAAAGATTATTTTCCCAATAAGTACGGTAATGTACTTGTGAAAAGAAATTTCGTTCGCGTAACTTCTCACGGCTTTTCGCGTTGTAAAGAATGACTGCACCGGGTAATTGCTGATTTGTATCGTAATAATAAATCTTTCCGTTCAGTGTGCTTCTGTTATTAGGGCTGATGTAAAGATTCAGTTCTCCTCTGTAGGTTTGAATGTTGTTGTTATAGCGTTTTTCTTTGGAAACATAATCTCCGTTGACTAAAGTGAAAGGATATAGGTTATCTGCCCTCATAAATTCACCAGTGGTAGATGCTGAAATCTTTTCGTTAAACTTTTGTTCGTAGCGGATAAGGGGATTAATCATCCCGAAAGAACCTGTCTTTATCTGTCCCGTCAAGTGATTTTTTTTGTTTGAAAAATCCGGGGATATGCTTTGTAATTTTAAGGCGGCAGCAGAAGCAACTGTACGTGCCGGTACAAAAATATCTTCATTGTCCCCAATGGTCAGTGAAATTTGTTGAATATTGTCAATAGAGAAACGAGACAAGTCTATTTGTCCGCTTTGACAATCACTGAGTGTAACCCCGTCATAAACTACGGCTGTATGTTTGGCTCCTAAACTCCGGACGGAGATAGTTTTCATTCCTCCTGCACCCCCATAATCCTTTATGTTGACTCCTGAAAAGCGACGTAAAGCATCAGCAATATCCGTAATGCCTTGTTGTTGCAATTGCTTCTTGTTGAGTTGTTGGAAGGGACTGCTACTTTTAACCTGTTGCTTGGTACGTTCAGCTGTAACCGTAACTTCATCTATTTTATGCACTTTTCCGGTGATGGAATCTCCTTTCTCCTGTGCCTGTATTTCAAGCGGCAATAGGAGAAAGCTGCAAAGCAGACAAAGCCATAGCTTATAAGCCTGGTTATTTCCTTTCATTTAAAAAAACATATTAATGAATAAATACCGCATTCTTACCGCTGCTCTTTCCTCGAAAGCGACGGTCGATGACTTTACGTTTTGCAGGTCTTCTGACTTACTCCTGTTTACTTGCCTTCCCACCTTATTATATATACAGGCAGTGGCGTGAGTGGATAAGTAAACCTATCCCCTTATAGGGGTAGATGGAGCTTACAGCAGCGGGACTGTTCAGGACTTGCACCTGATTCCCTTTTCATCCGCTTCCTCGCATCAGTCGGAGGTACGCGGAACAAAACATGGCAAAGATAGTTTGTTTGGATGAATAAGAAAAGGAAAATGATAAAAAATCCTTTTTTTAATTAGTTACAGATTTATTTTCTCCCAGCAAAAGTTGGCGTGTATAACGGTTCTTTTTTTAGTGACAAAACGACTTGATTCTATCTATGTTGAAGATAAAATAGAATAGTATTGAATAAAATAAAACTGATGCTTAACAACATTCAAATATTGATTCGCTTTATTCAATACAATCACTATATTTGTTAAATGGATAATCTTAAAATACGTAATAGATGAAACACTTGAATTTTATTTTAGCCGGTTTATTTTTCCTGTGCGGTCTTTGTTGTCGGGCACAAGTGCTTCCTTTGGAAGAAAATGTGGTGTTGAACACCAAGGAAGGACAAATCAAAGGAAAAATGCTTTTGCCCGGTGGGGTGAAAACCTGTCCGGTGGTGCTTATTATAGCCGGCTCCGGACCTACGGATATGGATGGTAATTCAGCCATTGGCAATTTGAGGAATAATTCGTTGAAGTTTCTGGCGGAAGGCTTGGCGGCAAACGGCATCGCTTCCTTGCGCTTTGACAAGCGGGGGATAGGAACCAGTGCGTCGGCAGGTAAGGAGGAATCGAAACTTCGTTTTGAAGATTATGTGAATGATGTGACGGGCTGGATTGATTACCTGGCGAAAGAGAAACGTTTTACGACAATCACGGTGGCAGGACATAGCGAAGGGGCGCTGATTGGAATGCTGGCCTGTCAGAACCGGCCGAAGGTGAAAGGCTATATCTCGGTTGCCGGTGCGGGGCGTCCTGCCTACGAGATTATAGAGGCGCAAGTGGCTGCTCAACAGAATCCGGAAGCGGTGCGGAAGGAGGTGGCATCCATTAACGGGTCCTTGAAAAACGGCAAGGAAGTGAGTGACGTGCCGGCTTATCTGCAATCATTGTATCGGGCTTCTGTCCAGCCTTATTTGATTTCCTGGTTCAAGTATAATCCCCGGACGGTGATTGCTTCCGTCAAAGTGCCGGTCCTCATTGTTCAGGGTAAAAATGATATTCAGGTTTCGGTGGAGGATGCCGAACTTCTGAAAAAGGGTTGCCCGGCTGCCGAACTGCTTTTGATTGATAAGATGAACCATGTGCTGAAAGATTGTGAATCAAAGGCCGTACAGCAGCAGATGCTTACTTACGGGAATCCTTCTCTGCCGGTGAACAGTACTTTGATAGCTTCTGTCAGTACATTTGTGAAAAAACTGAAATGATATGGGAGAAATAAAGAAACGTTTGCCGTTGAAATGCCCTGCGTGTGATGCACCGTTGAGGGAGATTCATTTCGGTCCGGCACCCAATCCTGTCTGGTTGGTGTTATGCGGCAGAGCATCTGATGGTGTGGCTGTTGTGTCGTATGTTGATAAGCCATCTTTATGGATAAAATAAAAAAGAGGATGCCAAAAGTCTTGTTGAAGCTTTGACATCCTCTTCTATGTTATACTGATGCGTTATTTAATCTTTTCTCGAATCTTGCTAAGATAGGCACGCATCCCCGCAGCATCTTTCTTGTTGATGATATCCAACAGCTCATTTAATTCTGTACGGATACCTTCTACCTGTGCAGGGGTGCGGGGATTGAATAAAATTTCCTGCAACAGGTAGTCGTCTTCGTTCAATACTCCTTTGGCTATCTTCATGTGGCGTTTGAAAGTAGTACCGGGAGCGTCCTGATGCTTCATCACTGCCGCAAAAACGAAAGTGGAAACAAAAGGGATGGATAGCGAATAGGCCACTGTCTCATCGTGCTCTTCAAAGGTATATTCAAAGATGTTCAGACCAAGGTTTTGGTATAAGTCCTTGAAGAAGATTTTACCCAGATGGTCGCCTTCGCTGATGATGATGGCATTTTCGGTGCTCAGTTTGTCAAGGTTGGCAAATGTGGGACCGAACATGGGGTGGGTAGATACATAACGGAATCCGCATTGGTCATAAAACTCTTTCAGTCCGGTCTTTACCGAGGCAATATCGCTGATGATGCAATCCTTGGGGAGAGCGGGCAATACTTGGTGAAAAGCATCCAGCGTATATTTCACGGTTGCCGCATTGATAACCAGTTCGGGCTTGAATTCTTCAATCTCTTCGAGTGTGGTATATCGGTAGGTGTTGTAAACGAAACGAAGGCGTTTCGGGTCTACATCAAATACAGCGGTTTCGTGCTGGAAGCTCAATACATCGGTAAAGAAGGAGCCCATTTTACCGGCTCCTAAAATTAGAATTCTCATAATCTTTCTATGTTTATTTATTAATGTCCTAAATTTATAGTGTTACAAAAAAATCCCGCATCCATTTTAGGAGCGGGATCCAACGTATCTTTTTCAATTTCAGTATTTATTATCTGTTATTTCATACATACAAACTCCCACTCTACTTTCTTGCCGAAGTAAAAGTAATAATAAGAATAATATGTATAAGTAAACAAATTCATAAGCCTGATTTCTTTTTGTTCTAAATTTGAGGGCAAAAGTAATACTTTTATTTAAGGTGCAAATCAAAAAAAAGATTTTTTTGTATTTTCTTGATGAGAAATCCTCCATGTCTTATGATTTAGAAGAATCCTCATAGACTTTTCATTTGTTTAAATGTAATAATATTGCTCTCCTTTGCTTAAACATGGTTAAAGGTGAATGAACTGGTAACTGTCTTTCTTGTACTTAAAGCTTAAAATATATTTATTTGTCAGACAAATAAGATAAATTGAATTCGCTAACTTTAAATATCAGTCAGATGTATAATTTGAAACTTCATAATCAGGCTGTAACTTTAGTTGACCAGGTTGAGGACAGCTTGCTGAATTATTTTCGTGAGCATGATTTGCGTATAGGAGATTCTATTCCCAATGAGTTGGATTTGGCGGCTGCTCTAGGGGTGGCACGTAGTGTGTTACGTGAAGCTTTGAGCCGTTTAAAAATGATGGGGATGATAGAAACACGTACCCGGAAAGGGATGATTCTGACAGAACCTTCTATTTTAGGTGGAATGAAGCGGGTGGTTGACCCTCGTATTTTGAGCGAGGATTCATTATTTGATATACTTGGCTTTAGGATAGCTTTGGAAATAGGTATATGTAGTGATCTGTTTCGGAATATTACACCTGAAGATATTGTGGAATTAGAAGAAATAGTGCGTTTGGGTATTGTGTTTGAAAATAATGAGTATGCGCCTATAAGTGAATTTACTTTTCATGCTAAACTTTATGAGATTACCGGAAATAAGACTATCCGGGAATTTCAGGAGATCATTCATCCGGTGATGGTATTTGTAAAGGATAAATTCAAAAGGTTTCTTGAGCCTATCAATGTCGAAATGAAGAAAAACGGCGATTTGGTCACTCATGCCGACCTTTTGGAATATATAAAGAAGAATGATGAAGCGGGGTATCGTGACGCATTGGAACGTCATTTTGCGGTTTATAAGATTTTTATGTCGGAACGGGAAAAGTTGAAGGAATCCCATGATATGGATTCAGTCTAATTGATATGAAGGAGAGAAGAACAGCACTTTATGATAGAAGTTCTTTTAATCGGGATATAATGGAAATATATAAAGTCATGAAGTATCGTATTTATTTTTTTTTGATTGTATTTGTTTTTATGATTGGTGGTCTGTGGGCATCGCCTGTGAAAGTTATTGTAAGACAGCCTGTTTTACCTGTATTAACACTGAAAGAAGCGAATCCTGTACTGAGATTGGAGTTTGTCAAACAGGCTTCGGGTGATTGTGCTGTCCGGGAAATTGTTTGCTCTTTGAAAGGGAGTACAGACTTAACGGATATTGAACATATCAGGCTTTATGCTTCGGCTGCGGATGGAACATTGTCTGTTGAACATCCGTTAACGCTTCCCATGCAAGTTTCTGAAAAAGTTTCTTTCAAGGAACCTTTGGTCTTGAAAGACGATACGACCCTTGTCTGGGTGACGTTGAAATTGAAGGACCAGGTCAATCTTTCTCACCGTGTCCGATTGGCTTGCTCTTCGGTAAAAACAGTGAAGGGAAAAGGAGAAGTTTTGCTGGATGGCTCTTTGGTGGATTTGCGTCTTGGTGTGGCTGTACGTCAGTTTGGACAAGATGGAGTGAATACTTCCCGTATTCCGGGCATCGCTACTTCAAAGAACGGAACATTACTGGCTGTTTACGATGCACGTTATGATACCTCGCGCGACTTGCAAGGTAATATTGATATTGCTTTGAATCGTAGTTTTGACGGTGGTGAAACTTGGCAGCCTATGCAGGTTGTCCTGGACATGAAGACTTGGGGTGGCTTGCCTGAAAAATATAATGGAGTAAGTGATGCTTGCATTTTGGTGGATGAAAAGACTGGAGATATCTATGTGGCAGGACTGTGGATGCATGGTGTTTTAGATGGAAAAACGGGGAAATGGGTAGAAGGTATGACCCAGGATAGTACGCGTTGGATTCATCAATGGCATGCGAAAGGTTCTCAACCGGGACTGGAGGTGAAAGAAACATCTCAATTCTTAATTACTAAAAGTACCGATGAAGGACGGACATGGAGTGAACCGATAAATATTACCCGGAATACAAAGCGTCCGGAATGGTGGCTTTATGCACCGGCACCGGGGCATGGAATTACATTGAAAGACGGAACTTTGGTCTTTCCTACTCAAGGACGGGATAAGGATGGAATGCCTTTTTCGAATATAACCTGGAGTAGGGATGGAGGGAAAACGTGGACAGCCGGTAAGCCTGCCTATCATAATACGACAGAATGTATGGCTGTGCAGCTGCAAGATGGAAATATCATGCTTAATATGCGTGATAATCGGAATTATGGTAATAAGGAGATAAATGGACGTAGAATTTGTGTAACTGCTGATTTGGGTGAAACATGGGTAGAACATTCCACTTCCCGTAATGCATTGGTTGAACCTACTTGTATGGCAAGTATCCATAAACATCTTTATAGAAGAAACGGTATGGAGAAGTCCATCCTTTTATTTTGTAATCCTGAATCGTATAATAGTCGGGATCACATGACATTGAAGGTCAGTCTGGATGACGGAAAAACATGGCCGGAGGAAAGAAAAATTCTGCTTGATGAATATGGCGGTTTCGGATATTCTTGTATTACTTCTGTTGACGAGGAAACTATTGGGATATTGTATGAAAGCAGCCAGGCACAGATGGTTTTTCAGCAAGTAAAAATAAAAGAGTTAATCGGAGATTAAAGAATAAATAAACTTCTGTTTCTTATCTCCGGAAAAGGTGATATGGGATACTGCAAAAGTAAATTTGCTTATCATTTTATCATTCTGAACAATAGTGAAGAATCTGTTAGCAGCATACTTTATGTATGTACATTCTTCGCAAAGTTCAGAATGATAAAAATGAAATGATAGCATTTCAGAGTCTTGATATACTCTTTTGTATTTATTTATTAATGATTTCCATTTGTTGCCTTACGCTTTCTTCGTGGATGGCTTCGAATACTTTTTTAATGAATTCTGAATCCATGCCGCACAATGAACCTTGTGCACCGCGCTTGTCCAAAATCTCATTGTAACGACCTGTCTGTAGAATGGTCATATCATGTTCTTTCTTGAATGTACCGATTTCACGGCAGACACGCATACGTTTTGCCAATACTTCGATAATCTCATTGTCGCAATCATCAATTTGGTTACGCAGTTCACCCAGGTTTTCAGTTGTTTGGGTTTCTTTGCGGATGACCAGCAGATTTAGGATGTAGTCCAGCACATCGGGAGTGACTTGTTGGGCGGCATCGCTCCATGCACAGTCGGGATTGCAGTGTGATTCTACGATTAAGCCGTCAAAACCTAAGTCCATCGCCTGCTGGCAGAGAGGAGCTACCAACTCGCGCTTGCCACCGATATGGCTGGGGTCACAGAAAATAGGCAGTTCGGGAATGCGGCGGCGCAATTCGATAGGGATATGCCATTGGGGTAGGTTACGGTAAATCTTTTTATCATAAGAAGAGAATCCGCGATGGATAGCACCCAGTTGCTTCAAACCTGCATTGTTGATGCGCTCGAAAGCTCCAATCCACAATTCAAGGTCAGGGTTGACAGGGTTTTTAATCAATATAGGAATATCCACACCTTTCAGTGCATCGGCAATTTCCTGCACGGCAAACGGATTGGCAGTGGTGCGTGCGCCAATCCAAAGCACATCAATACCTGCCTTTAAACATTCGTAAACGTGTTTGGCAGTAGCTACTTCGGTGGCAACATACATACCGGTTTCCTGTTTCACACGTTTCAGCCATGCCAGGCCATCTACACCGATGCCTTCGAAACCTCCCGGTTTGGTACGCGGTTTCCAGATGCCGGCACGGAAAATCTTAATGCCTTTATTGGCCAGCATAGTGGCGGTATCCATTACTTGTTCTTCGGTTTCGGCACTACATGGGCCGGCGATAATCATCGGGCGTTTCTTTTCAATTCCCGGAAGTTCGATGGGTTTTAAATCTAATTCCATAATCTGATATTTTGTTTTGTTACATTATCTTTTTAATTCTTTCCAGTGCTTCTGCCAGCTTTTCTTCTTTGGCACAGAGGGAAATACGGATATAGCGTTTGCCGTTGCTGCCGAAGATAAAGCCCGGAGTAATGAACACACGTGCTTCGTGCAAAACTTTTTCGGTCAGTTCTTCTACATCATTGTAAGATTCGGGAATGCGTCCCCAAAGGAACATACCTACCTGATTGCGATCAAAGCTACAACCGAGTACTTTCATAATCTCTTCTGCCAGTTGGCGGCGACGGCTATATACATTGACGTTTGCTTCTTCGTGCCATTCCACACTGTTGTTGTAAGCTTGTGCGGCGGCCAGTTGCATGGGGCGGAAAGTTCCTGAGTCAATATTACTCTTTATTTTCAATATCCATTGTACAAACTGCGCATTGGTGGCGAGCATTCCCACACGCCAGCCGGGCATGTTGTGGCTCTTGCTCATAGAGTTGAACTCGATGCAGCATTCTTTGGCTCCGGGCACATTAAGAATACTCAGTGGTTTCTTGTTCAGGATAAAGCTGTATGGGTTGTCGTTTACAATCACAATATTATGGCGGCGTGCAAAGTTTACCAGCTTTTCATACAGTTCCATCGTGGCGTTCGCTCCGGTCGGCATATTGGGATAGTTGGTCCACATAATCTTGACGCGGCTCAAGTCCATCTTCTCCAGTTCATCAAAATCGGGTTGCCAATGGTTGTCTTCGCGCAGGTTATAGTTCACAATCTCACTGCCTAATATTTTATTTAAAGAGGTGTAGGTAGGATACCCCGGATTGGGAACCAATACCTGATCACCCGGATTGACCAATGCCAGCGTCACATGCAGGATACCTTCTTTGGAACCGATGAGCGGCTGGATTTCGGTTGCCGGATCAAGTTCTACATGATACCAACGCTTGTACCAGTCGGCCATGGCTTTGCGTAATTCAGGAATGCCGACAGTAGGTTGGTATCCGTGCGCATCAGGACGCTTTGCCTGTTCGCACAACACATTGACGGTTTCTTCCGAAGGAGGCATATCAGGGCTTCCGATACCCAAACTGATTACATTCTTACCTTCGGCATTCATTTGTGCCACTTCTTTCAGTTTACGGCTGAAGTAGTATTCGCTAACATTCGCCAGACGGTCTGCCGGCTGAATATTATATGGTTGATGTTCCTTCTGCATATTCTCCTAATATTTTAAGTTCTTTTGTCAATGGTGAAACGGCGTCGATAGACTGCTTGTATCTTAAATAATCATTGAAAATTACGTCTACATAGAACAGATATTCCCATTCGCGGCCTATAATCGGTAATGATTGAATCTTGGTCAGATTTATTTTATAGAAAGAAAAGATAGAGAGCACTTGCGACAGGCTTCCTTCGTTGTGGGGGAGGGAGAAGACGATGTTGGCCTTGTTTACTTTCGAACGTTCACGTAAGTCATCGGCTTTCCATGGGTCGGCCACTACAAGGAAACGCGTGAAGTTGTGTTTGTTTGTTTCGATGCCTTCTTCCAATACTTTCATTCCGTACAAATCGGCGGCGTATCTGGAGCAGATAGCGGCGTGTCCTTTCAGATTTTCCCGTTTGATGGCTTCCGCACTTCCTGCCGTATCTTCCGTTTCTACTATTTTCAGTTTGGGATGTTGTATCAGGAATTCACGGCATTGTGCCAAGGCAACAGGGTGGGAGTTGACTTCTGTCAGTGTTTCCCAATTGTCGTCCGGCAAGCACATGAAGCTGTGTTTGATGCGTAGTTTGTGTTCGCCGACAATGGTCATGCCGCTTTCGCGCAGTAACTCATAGTTGTGCAGCAAACTGCCTGCAATGGTGTTCTCGATAGCGAGCATACCAATTACATTGCTATCCTGCTTTATGTTCGCAAAGACTTCTTCGAACGTGGAACAGCAGATTAGTTCGATCTCTTCTCCGGGGAAGAACTTGTGGGCGGCAATGTCGTGATACGAGCCCGGTACACCTTGTATTGCTATCTTTTTCATTCGTATATATATTATAAAAAAATCCCGCTTCTGCCGGAAGCGGGATTTCGTTGTTATTATCGCATTGTTTTAATCATTGTTTAACGTACACATACAAACTCCCGCTTCACTTTGTTGCTAAAGTAAAAGTAATAAAAGAAGAAAAAGTATGTATTGTATAATGCTTTCATTTTGTTCTTATTGTTATTGAATACGCTGCAAAAGTAATATATTTCTAGTAAAAACAAATAAATAAGAAGCTTTTTTTCAATTTTTTTTAGGCAGTGCCTGTTTGGCTCCTGCTTTCCATAATTCCCGGCATCTGTTGTAAAGCCCAATCTACTAATCCTTCTATATGTGGTATTAAGCTTTTCCCTCTTTCTGTCAGTTCATATTCTACTCGCGGCGGAACTTCGGCATACACCTTCCGGCTCACTAGTCCGTCAGTTTCCAGTGTGCGCAGAGTTACAGTCAGCATACGTTGTGAGATATCGGCTATTGTTTTATGAATGTCGCAGAATCGCATGGTTCCGTTAGCATTTAATGTGATAAGAACCAGCATAGACCATTTATCACCAAGCCTGCACAATACATTCCGTACAGGGCAATTATTATCCGGATGAAAATTTTTCATTTTTTAATATTCTCTATTTGCTTGCCGTTCAACAATGGTTACCTCTATGTAAGTTCCTTATCTACAGGTGCCTTCTTGTTTTTGGAAAGAAGGATACTTACATTTGCATTACAAAAGTAATAAACTTACTAAAGATAACTATTGTTCTACTAGATAAATTTATTGTTTCACTTATAATAAGTTAAGATTATGGCAAAGAAAGTAGCTGTTTTAGCGGTAAATCCGGTGAACGGATTCGGTTTGTTCCAGTATTTGGAAGCGTTTTTTGAAAATGGTATATCCTATAAGGTGTATGCAGTGGCGGAAACAAAGGAAATTAAAACAAACTCGGGCATTGAATTGGTGGCCGATGATGTGATTGCAAATCTTATAGGGCATGAAGATGATTTTGATGCTTTGGTTTTTGCCTGTGGGGATGCGGTTCCCGTATTTGCTCAAAATGCGGATAAACCTTATAATGTGGACTTGATGTCGGTCTTGAAGGCATTTGCCGGGAAGGGAAAGATCCTGATAGGTCATTGTGCTGCAGGCCTGCTGTTTGATTTTGCTGGAATTACAGAGGGAAAGAGATTAGCTGTGCATCCTTTGGCAAAACCGGCTGTAAGTAAAGGAATGGCTACTGATGAGAGATCGGTTGTTGATGGTAATTTTTATACAGCACAAAGTGAAAACTTTGTTTGGACAATGATGCCTCAGGTAATTGAAGCCTTGAAAAAATAAAGGAATATTAATGTCGCCCAATGTAGAAATTTCCTATATTTGGGCGACAATTCCTAAAAATAGAAACAATGAAATACAATTTTGATAAAGTGATAGATCGCAGCGGTACGTCTGCTGAGAAAGTAGAAGGGCTGAAACATATTTGGGGACGTACGGATTTGATTCCTTTATGGGTGGCTGATATGGATTTTGCCACAGCTCCTTTTGTAACAGATGCTATTCGTAAACGTTGCGAAAATGAAGTTTTAGGGTATACCGGCAAACCAGATAGCTATTATAATGCGATTATAAACTGGGTAAAACAGCGTTATGATTTGATCGTGACCAAGGAAGTGATAAATTTTGTTCCCGGCATTGTACCGGGCATCGGTATGGCTATGAATTGTTTTACTCAGAAAGGGGATAAGGTAATGATTCAACCTCCTGTTTATCATCCTTTTGCATGGGTTACGACTCGTAATGAGCGTACTTTGGTCATAAATCCGTTGAAATGGGAGAACGGGATGTACCGTATGGATTTGGATGCTTTTCGTGAACAAATTAAAGGTTGTAAGCTCTTTATTTTATGTAATCCTCATAATCCGGGTGGCGTTGTGTGGACTGAAGCAGAGTTACGAGCGATAGCTGATATCTGTTATGATGAGAAAGTATTGGTCTTCTCGGATGAAATTCATGCGGATTTGACTTTACCTCCTCATACGCATCGTCCTTTTGCTACTGTCAGTGAAAAGGCTCGAATGAACTCCGTTACTTTTATGTCTCCTAGCAAGGCTTTTAATATGCCGGGACTATCTGCCTCACATGCTCTTATTTTTAATGAAGATTTGCGTAAACGCTTCCGTATCTATATGGATGCCGGTGAGTTGGATATGGGACATGTCTTTGCTTTTCTTTCTGTTGAGGCTGCTTATAGTCATGGTACGGAATGGCTTGACCAATGTTTGGCGTATATACAAGGAAATATAGATTTTGTCGACGAATTTTTGAAAAAACATGCACCTAAAATCAAGGCCATTCGTCCGGAGGCTTCTTATTTAGTTTGGTTGGATTGCCGTGAACTGGAGTTGAGCCAGAAAGATTTGAATGAATTCTTTGTAGATAAAGCGCATTTGGCATTGAATGACGGGGAAATGTTTGGTAAGGAAGGCATTGGCTTTATGCGTTTAAACGTGGCAAGTCCGCGTTGTATCATTGAAAAGGCGATGAAACAACTGGCGGATGCTTATCAACTATATATAAAGTGATTATTTTAAGTATTGTGTCTTAAAGATATTCACGCATAAAATGAAGATGGATAATAATAACGGTCCGAATATGACACCCATGAATCCGAATAAGGAAAGTCCGATGACCACTCCAAAAATGGTGATGAGTGGATGGGTGTCTGCCATCTTCTTTTGCAGAATAAAACGAATTAGATTGTCAATGTTTGTTACAATTAATCCACAATAAAGAAGTAGTCCGGCGGCATGTGTCCAATCTCCTGAAAGAGCAAGATAGGCGGCTAGCGGGAACCATACCAATGCCGTTCCTACAATAGGAATGACGGTGGCAAAGCAGGTCAGGAAGCCAAACAATAGCGCGCTGGGTACATCAAACAAATAGTAGCCTAATGTAGCTATTCCTCCTTGAATGACTGCCAGTAAGGGAATACCTATTGCATTACTCCTGACAATCATATTAATTTCTTTCAGTACATTTTTTTTGTTTGTATCGCTGAAGGGAAGTAACTCATAGATGTATTTTTCCATTTGAATTCCGCCAATCAGCATGAAGTAGAGAATAAAGACCAATACGAAAGCATTAACGGCAAAGCTACTGATACTTCCCATCAGAAACTGTCCGATGGCAGGAAGAATGGAGGCTATGGATGAAATGTTTTCTGCGCTTAGTAAGTCATATCCCGTCTTGGTATGAAGCCAATCGGCAAGATTGGTTACCGTATGGATAAAACCTGTCGTATCTACGTTTACCGTCTGTAATTTATTGATCAGTAACCATACAGCCAATGATAAAGGTACAAGAAAGCACATGATGGCTTCTATCAAGAGTAAAATGGCTGTAATACTTTTTTTGAAATGTTTTTCTTGGGTAAGATAAAACATTTGTTTTCTTACCATGATGTAAATGGTGCATGCTCCTAAAATACCTCCCATGAAAGGAGACATTTTTATAAATAAAATAAGTCCTAATCCCAGTATAATGGTGATAAGGGAATATTTCCAATACTGTTCTTTTACGCTCATGTGTTTTTTGCTTATTTTGTATATAAATAAACAATAAAACGAATTGAAATGTTCCGCTTTTAAAACGGAACATTCTTAGTCATGTTTTCATAATTATTGTATTGACCGCTAATATTCATTTCATTTTCAGGAGCCAGTTCTATTGCTTTCTTCATATCTTCCACAGATCCGTCTTTGTCTCCTTTAAGTAATTTGATACGTCCTCGTTCATGATATGCTTTGGCAAAGTTGGGATTGATTTCAATGGCTTCATCATATACAGCCAATGCTTTGTCAAAATCTTTGTTTACCAGATATAGTTCTCCTGACAGGATATAGGCCTTTTCATTGAACGGATTGAGTGACAATACTTGATTAAAACATTCTTGTGCTTGTTCCGGTTCATTGGTGGCGGCTAGAATTTCTCCTTTCAAAAGCAAGGCTTGTTCGTCGTCGGGATTGAGGCTGAGCAACTTTTGTATATCTTCGGCAGCATCTTTTGCTTGTTTCATTTTCCAAAGTACTTCAGCGCGTAGCTGGTATGCTTCGGTATAATCTTCTTTCAATACGATAGCTTTAGTCAGCATAGCGATGGCGGTGATATCATCTTTCATGCCGATAGCTGCTTTTGCTGTCAAATAGAAAGATAGGGGGTTCTTATTATCTAAAACCAAAGCTTTTTGGCAGGCATCCTTCATATTTTCGTAATCTTCCTGCATATAGCAGATGCCAGCTAGTGAAAGGAAAGTGTTTACTTGTTCAGGATCTTTTGTAGCCATGCGGTCTAGTGTGATACGGGCATCATCTAGTCGGTTTGCCTGTGTATAAGCAGTGGCTAGCAGGCTGAGTGTTTCCAATTCATCGTTGATGGCAACTGCTTCTTCAAAACATTTAATGGCATAAGGTAGTTTACCCATACGTTGGGCGCGGATGCCGTCGTATTTTAAAATCTCGAAGTTCTTTTTATCATTTTTCTCTTTTTCGGTTTCGGGGGTGTTGTTTCCGCCGAATAAGGATTTAAATAAGCCCATAATTTATAGTTGTTTTATTTGTCTATTGTTATAATAAATCGTCTGAGGTAAATTTCTTGTTCCTGATGCTGCATGTTGGTAAAACGTACTGCCTTTATTGGTTTCTGTTGTAAACTGGCAGTCAGTCGGTTGTTTTCTTGTGTAAAGTTTACTTTACTCCAGTCTTTTCCATTTGCAGATATCTCAAGACTTCCCCAAGTTGCGATTTCCGGTTTCCCGAAATCTATCTCTATATTTTCTCCGGGATAAACTTGATCCAGTTCGATAGTCAATGAACCATTACCGGGCCATCTGATAACTTCCAGCGCCGGAGAAATCTGAATGCGGTTTATCTTTACCTGTAAAGGTAAGTTCTTTATCTGACTGATATCGCTTATTAGTTTATGCGGCATATAGTCGGTTTCAGCATTCAGCAGTGTGCTATATTTTTGGTTATAGCATTGCGTGACGGTGGCGAAAGTTTGATCAATCAATGGCTTGATTACTCTTCCTGCTGTCTTTATACCCGGCTGGTAAGGGTTTTGGTTGTATGTCTGGTCAATTTGAAACATTTGTTGTTGCAAGGCTTTCACGTGTTTGTATTTACGCATAAATAAAGATTGGTCATTTTTGTCGTATGCTTTGACCATTGCCAGTACTTCATTTCCGGTTTCACCCAATAGTTTGAACTGATAAAGCCAAGGCATGATTTCTACTATAATCGGATTTTTATCAGCATGGGCGACTAAAATATCACTTGATTCAACCATCTGGCTGAAGGTTTCTTGTAGAATAGAGAAGTCTTTTTCAGTGTAAGTTTTATTTTTTATGTAACTTTCAGTAAAGCTCTGCGCTGTGGGTTGGAGATTTACAGATTCCTCTCGGCGATATTTATGTCCGTTGGGGCCTAAGTCCGAATTATGGGCGGCAAAGAATTCCAGTTCAGTGGCAGCATCGGGCAAAATGTTCATAATAGCGTCTTTCCAAGTTTTTTCACTGTTATATTTTGTTGGATTCCAAGCGTATGAGGCTACACTATAAATGGCTATTTTAGAAGCCTCGGCATGTTCCATCGGATTAGTTACAAAGCCAGACATCTGATTGGCTATTTGAGTATCGTTTCCATATACTGGTCCCATGAGCAGATGATCTCTAACGTAATCGGAAACAGGAAAGTTCCACCATATATATGCCGGACGTTTAATCCGTTCGTTTATCCATTGAATACCATCTTGGGTAATATCGGAAATAACCCGGTCTCCTGTCCACATAATTTGTATGGATGGATTCAGTTTGTCTCCTAAAGTAGTAAGATATCCTTTAGCAGGGTCGGACCAACTTTTATTGTATTCTGTAGGACACATGATAAGGGGAGTTACATCCGGTTTTACTTTTACAAAATGTTCATCTATGTAATTCAGCAGTTCTGCTTGTTTCACAGGGTTGGTACCTTCTCCTGAAATATCATCAAAGAAGACGGCAAAAGAACGGACACCGAGATGATACATCTTTTCAAATTTTGCCAATAATAATTCACGGTCTTCCTTATTCCATTTGATGTCTTGTCCCGGATGGATAGCCCAAACAAAATCGACTTCGTTTTCTTGAGCTACTTTTACTAATTCCTGTAATTGTTTTGCTTCTTTTTCGGGGTAAGGCAGACGCCAGTTGGGAGAACTATGGTAAGGGTCATCTTTAGGACCGTATATATAGGTGTTCATTTTGTTTTCACCATAAAATTGAAGTTGGCGAAGACGGGCATTATGGCTCCAGGGGGTCCCGTAAAATCCTTCTACGACACCACGGTAGCGTATGGCCGGATAGTCTTGTATCTCTATTACCGGTAATTGGTTATCTTTGAGCAATTGTTTTAAGGTTTGCAAGGCATAGTAGGTTCCACGTTCATCGTTTCCTGCCAGAATTATTTCCTTATTATTGATGGATAGATAATAACCTTCCTTTTGGTTGGGGATCTGACGAGTAAACTTGCGGATGGACTTGTCTCCTTTTTCTCCTATATAAATGCGCAAACCGGTATTGGCCGGGTGTTTTCCACCTAATAAATCTTTTAATTCTTGTACGGCATATGGATTGGCTTCAGTTTCTCCCAAGAGTTGGTAAGTTTCAGGTAAATTGATTTGTCCGTCTTGTTTGGAAACTTGTTGAGGGATGGGCTGTACATCTATGTTTTGGGCAAAGATAGTACAACCGGTAAAAAGACAAATGATTGCCAAATGCATTTTTTTCATGTTCTGTTGGGGTAAAAGGTTAATAAATCAATGGCAAAGATACGATTTATACAGAAAGAATTCCATCTTTTAATTGTATTATTTCTTCGGAAAGTAGGTAGGAGAGTACCTTTTCCGCTTTTTCACGATTGCTATTCAATTGGTTCAGTAGTTCTGAAGCAGGCATGGCGCCTGCCTGCAATAGCTGTTTGATTTGTTGTTCCAATTCTTGAAATTCTCCCTGTTTTATTCCTGAATGATGTTTGTTAAGACATACATCACATTGTCCGCAGTTGTGTTCGTTCTTTTCTCCGAAATATCTGAGTAGCATTCGGCTACGACATTTATCATCGGCTGTGGCATATTCTATCATAGCCTTGATTCGGGTGGTATAGCTTTTTTTCCGGTCTTCGTATATTTCCCGAGTTAGGGCAAGGCGATTCTTTTCTTGCCGTTCACGGGTATATATAATATAAGGTGTCTTTTTCCGTGGAATGTAATGTATGATATGTCTACGAGTCAGCGCCAGTAGAATTTCATAGATTCGTTGGCGGGTTAATCCGGAGCGGATTACTAAGGAATCTTCGTTAATATAGGCATAATCAGTAAATAGTCCTGTATAAGAACGCAAGATGATGTTTATCAGTTTCTCTGTATCTGTATCATTCTCGTGTAGTTTATAGAGTTCGTCGCGTTTCATCGTGAAAAGAATACGTGAAGCATTATCTTGCTCGTCTGTATATTCTAAATATCCGGCACGGGTCAGAATCTTTAAAGCGCTGTCGGCTTGTACGGGGAAATGTTTGAAGTTACGACAGAATTCATCCAAGTTAAAAGCAAAGGTGCAACCCATACCGTCTCCCATGGCCATTTGAAAATAGTAGTTGATATCTTCGTACACTTTTCGGATATAATCCTTGTCGGGAAATGTATCACTGATACGTTTGTTGAGGGTGGTTTTATCACTTTGGGCGTATAGCAGGACAGCATATGCTTTCTGCCCGTCGCGCCCTGCTCGTCCGGCTTCTTGAAAATAGGCTTCAGGAGAATCAGGCATATCTATGTGGATAACGATACGTACATCTGGTTTGTCGATACCCATTCCGAAGGCGTTGGTTGCTACCATAGTACGGCTTTCTCCGGTGAGCCAGCTTTTTTGACGTTGATCTTTTACATCATTATTCAAACCGGCATGATAGAAAGTGGCAGTTATGCCGTTATTGACCAGTAGTTCGGCAATTTCACGTGTACGTTTCCGGTTGCGGGTATAGACAATGGCGCAGCCGGGCACACTATTTAAAATATGTAATAGCTCTTCCTGTTTATTTTCTGTAGGACGTACAATGTAAGCCAAGTTTTTTCTTTCGAAACTCATTCGGAAAACCTGACTGTCTTTTTTAAAGTTTAGCTTTGTTTGAATATCTGTTACTACTTCCGGAGTGGCAGTTGCTGTCAGTGCCAATACAGGTATGTCGGGAAGGAGCTCGCGAATTTCTGCAATTTTCAGATAAGCAGGGCGGAAATCATATCCCCATTGAGAGATACAGTGTGACTCATCTACCGTGATCATGCTTACCTTCATGTTCCGTAGTTTGCTACGGAATATTTCAGTATCCAGCCTTTCCGGAGAAATATAAAGGAATTTATAGTCGCCGAAGATACAGTTTTCCAATGCAACAATGATCTCTTCGCGTGTCATGCCTGAATAAACTGCCAAAGCTTTGATACCTCGGTCGCGTAAATTGCGTACTTGGTCCTTCATCAGGGCAATAAGAGGTGTAATAACCAAACATAATCCGGGTTGTGCTAAAGCTGGTACTTGGAAGGTAATGGATTTGCCGCCACCGGTAGGCATCAATCCTAGCGTGTCGTGACCGTTGCCTATACTTTCAATGATTTCTTTCTGTATGCCCCGAAAGTCATCATATCCCCAATATTGTTTTAAAATTTCTTTATAGGTCATTGGAAGGGAAATAAGAAAATTATGTCAAAACTCCAATGACTTATCATCTTATTATTCTGATAAGTGTCTGATAACGTCATTAAAGTTTTGACATATTTCAAAGATAAATCTTTATCATTATTCCTCACTGGGTTTTATATCTTCTATTTGCAATTGTACTTCACCACGTTTGTGCGTATTCTCTTCAATGGTATAACAAATATCAAAAGAACGTTTGGTCTTGATATAGCGTGCTTGTGAACTTTGTCCGAAAGCGATGCCATTCATCACATTGTTTGATTTATTGTCTACCAATTCCAACTTGATGTGTTCCTGATCACGCCCTACTACTTTGCTGGTTCCATAATCATATACATTATGTGTACAAAAGATTGGTTTGTGGTTGTCCGGTCCGAAGGGATTGAACTTTTTCAGGTCGGCATGGAACTTCGGAGTGATATCCCGGAAGTCAATTTCTGCATCAATATCAATTACAGCACTGGTCTGTTCCGGCAAAATATGTTCTGTGACATAGGTTTCAAAACGACGGGTGAATTCTTCCACATTTTCCACTTTCATGGATAGTCCTGCAGCATAAGTGTGTCCTCCAAAGTTTTCCAACAAGTCACGACAATGTTCGATAGCTTTGTAGACATCGAAACCTGATACGGAACGGGCGGAACCAGTTGCCAGATTATCTGTACGGGTTAATACAACTGCCGGGCGGTAATAAATCTCTGTAAGGCGTGAGGCTACGATACCGATAACACCTTTATGCCACGCTTCATTATAGATGACAATGGAACGCCGGTCTGCTAGTCCTTCCAAGTGGTCTACAATTTGGTTGGCCTCTTCGGTCATGGTCTTATCCAGATCTTTACGGGTTTCATTGTATTGGTTGATTTGGTTGGCTTTCTCCAATGCTGCCGAGAAGTCCTTTTCTATGAGCAGTTCCACCGCCTCTTTTCCGTTCTGTATACGTCCGGATGCGTTGATGCGCGGACCTATCTTGAATACGATATCACCTACGGTAATTTCTTTTTCTGATAATCCGCATACATCGATAATAGCTTTCAGACCTACACTGGGATTGGAATTCAACTGCTTTAAGCCGTGGTGTGTCAGCACTCGGTTCTCTCCCATGATAGGTACGATGTCTGATGCTACACTGACAGCAACCAAATCTAATAAAGGAGTTAGTTGATGAAATTCAATGCCATTATTCAAAGCGAAAGCCTGCATGAACTTGAAGCCTACACCACATCCCGAAAGATGATCGTAAGGATATGTATTGTCAGCCCGTTTGGCATTCAGAATAGCTACGGCTGGTGGCAATATATCATCAGGCACATGGTGGTCACAGATGATGAAATCGATACCTTTTTCTTTTGCATAAGCAATTTCCTCTACGGCTTTAATACCGCAATCTAACACAATAATGAGTTTTACACCTGTTTCACAGGCATAATCCACTCCTTTTACTGATACTCCGTAGCCCTCATTATATCGGTCGGGAATATAGTAGTCAATGTTCGAATAGAACTGCTGGAGAAATTTGTATACCAATGCTACAGCTGTTGTACCGTCTACATCATAATCTCCATAAACCATGATACGTTCTTTCCTGCCCATAGCTTGATTAAGCCGTTCTACAGCAATGCTCATATCCTTCATCAGGAATGGGTCGTGTAGCTCGTTAAGCTGGGGGCGGAAAAATCTTTTAGCCTCTGCTGCTGAGGTTATACCTCTTTCCAGCAACAACTTACAAAGAATCGGGCTGATCCCTGTTTCTTTGGCTAATGCTTTAGCTGCTTCTGTCTGTTCTTGGCTTGGAGGTTGATAATTCCATTTGTGATTCATTTTATATATTGTTTTTTCTTTTTTCTGCTCTCGGAGACGGGATAATACCATTTTCTGGTTATACTTACCCAATCAATCCGTAAAGTTAGGAAAAAACAAATAAAAAAACCGCTAATTCCATATATATTTTATGGAATTAGCGGTAAAGTATTGTATAGTAGCGGATTATTTGATACCTAATTTTTTAGCAATTTCTTTAGGCAGTGCATTTTTATTGACTACGATATTCATGGTTTTGTAACGGACGAATGCTTTAGAGGCATACCATAAGCCATCGTATTTTCCGGCTTTTCCCCAAGAATTCTTTACCATATAATAGTCGTTTCCTTCTTGATCCTTAGCTATACCGTAAATCAACATACCATGATCATCGGTTGTTTCCCAATTGTCATAAGCTTCCTGGCGTTCTTCTTGTGTACACCATTTCTGAGGTTGTGGTTTGGTGTTCAGTTTCTTTTCTTCCGGTTTCATTTTCAACCAATGAGCCATGTCTGATCCACTTAGTTCTTGTACTTTTTCCGTATCGGGCATAACAGCTACGCCGTCACGTGTAAAGCCTTGTTCACTGACATCAGATCCCCATGCGATTGGATAGCCGTTATTAATGGCATTATCAAAAACCTGCATGAATTCATCAATGGGAAGGTTGTATGATTGCCCCCAACGCCAGTTGTCTTGAATTTCAAGAACAAATGGTTCGTAGAACGGATGGTGGGTGTACGAGGTCAATGAAATGTAATCATTTGGATTCAATCCTGTTGATTCGAAGAATGAATGGGGAGTGTATTCTTTTCCTTTATAAGTGAATTTTTCAGGGCATTTACCTAAATAGATATCATGAATAGCGGCAATGGCCTTTTTCCATAATGGATTATGGTTATTATCTGTCTGGAGTTTGCGTAATTTTCCTTTGGCTATTGCTGCTACTACAGCATCCGATACGGCTGTAAGTTCTGTATGGTTACTTAATGTATCACCATACATGACTCCCGGACGCATAACTTCTTCGGGTACCAGACCAAATTTTTTCATTCCATAGATAACGTCATAGAATGATCCTCCTTGGGAAAAAGATACATCTCCGTGAGTACGTACGGCGGCATCGGCTCGATCCAAATAAGTTTGGTGTACGATGTACATTTCAGAAAAGTCGTATTCTCCTTTTCCCATACGAAGTAATTCTGATTCTAGAAAAGCCATACTGGAATAGCACCAGCAAGTACCGGCACGGCTTTGGTTCTTGACAGAAGTAATAGGCAGTTCTTTTACTGTAGTGAATACAAACCCTTCTTCCTTTGGCTCTTCTTTTTGTGCATCTTGTGCAAAGAGGCTTATACTGCATAAACCTAATGCTGCTAATAATGTAAATCTTTTCATTTTAGAAATAATAGTTTTGTTTGTTATGTTACTCATTCATGATAGTTTCTACTTCTTCGATAGTGATAGGGATGCGTTTCTCGCCAGTGAAACGGGAGCCTTCCGAAGTAATCAGAATATCGTCTTCCAGGCGGATGCCTCCAAAATCTTTGAATTTTTCAATGGCATCAAAGTTCAGGAAGTCTGTATGCATTTTCTCAGCTTTCCATTTGTCAATCAATGCTGGAATAAAATAGCAGCCCGGTTCATCGGTAATCACAAAGCCTTCCTGTAAGCGACGTCCCATGCGCAGGGAGGCTAGCCCGAACTGGGAAGAAGGACGGATTTCATCGTCATATCCTACGTAAATTTGTCCCAGGTCTTCCATGTCATGTACATCCAATCCCATCATATGACCTAATCCATGGGGCAGGAATAAAGCGTGTGCACCAGCGGCAACAGCTTCTTCCACATTGCCCTTCATGAGCCCCAGGTCTTTTAATCCTTGAACCAGCACTTTGCAAACTTCTAAGTGTACAGACATATAGGTTATACCTGGACGAGTAATTTCCAATGCTTTATCATGGCAAGCCAATACAATATTATACACATCTTTTTGCCGTCCTTCAAATTTGCCTCCCACAGGTACGGTACGGGTATGGTCAGAACAATAATTTGTCACTCTTTCAGCTCCGGCATCTGTCAGCATCATGCGTCCTGGTTCTAATATATGGCTATGGTCATGATTATGTAATGTTTCCCCATGTTGGGTCAGGATAGTGGCAAATGAAGTCATGCTTCCATAAGAAGCGGCGATGCCATCCAGTACTCCGGCGATATATTGTTCCTTTATTCCAGGTTTACATAGACGCATAGCGGCTGTGTGCATTTCATAACCGATATTACATGCCAAATCGATTTCTGCTATTTCGCAAGCTTCTTTTACAGAACGTAAATCAACTACAGCTTTTATCAATTCTACAGAAGCGTATTTCTTTACTATAGCGGCACGGATACCGGTTAAGTCTTCCAAGAGCATCATATTATCGAATCGGTAGGGAGGAAGGAAATGTACTTTTCTACCTTGCGCGATAGCTTTTCCTACCACCTCTTTTAGCTGGGGGAAGGGAAAACTTTTCTGAATACCTACTTGTGCAGCCAACTCTTTCACACTGGGTTGGGGCCCCATCCAGATAATGTCGTCCATATCTACATCATTTCCGAAGAAATAATCCTCTCCTGCTTCTATATCTATTACACCTGCATATCCGGGGTGAGAATGGCCGAAGAAGTAGAGGAATGAACTGTCCTGACGGAATTTATATGTGTTATCCGGATAGTTTGCCGGAGCTTCATTATTACCTAGTATAAGGATAATACCGTTTTGCACTTTGTTTCTAAGTGCCTGACGGCGTCTTTGATAAGTTGCGGAATCAAACATGGCTAACTTTATTTTAATTGAAAATTTATTGAACTGTGTTGCAAATGTAATAATTATAATCTTAAAAGTACTATTTGCTTATTTGATTTTTTAATCGATTTCGGCTTTATTTTTATCATTTGTCAATCTTGCTTTTCTAATTTCACAGGTTTCTCTTATTTTTCCTTGATAAGTTGCCATTCAGTAATTTATACTGCTAGGAGAATTTGATTGATATTTATGATGGAATGCAATTATTTAATAAATATAAAAGATACGGCTAAATACTTTGAAAAGGTTAACTTTGCAGTGAACTCTTTCAAGGATAGATTTGTTCCTCAACATTGATTATGAAAATAGATGATAAAACAGGGCTGGTACTGGAAGGCGGAGGTATGCGCGGAGTTTTTACCTGCGGGGTATTAGACTATATGATGGATAAGAAGGTTTGGTTTCCGTATGGGGTAGGAGTTTCTGCCGGAGCGTGCAATGGTCTTTCATATATGTCTCGCCAGCGTGGTAGAGCTAAGTTTAGTAATATTGATTTATTGGAGAAATATCATTATATCGGCATAAAGCATTTATGGCGTAAGCACAGTATTCTTGATCAGGAATTGCTTTATGAACATTTTCCTAAGGAAATTCTTCCTTATGATTATAAAACATATGCTGAAAATCCTGCTCGTTTTGAAATGGTGACTACTAATTGCATTACAGGTAGGGCGTGTTATTTGGAAGAGAAACATGATCCTCGACGTATTATTGCCATAGCTAAGGCGTCCAGCAGTCTTCCTTATGTTTGTCCTATAGCTTATGTAGATGGTGAGCCGATGCTGGATGGGGGAATTGTGGATTCTATTCCTGTGTTGCGTGCTATTGAACAAGGATTTGATAAAAATGTAGTGGTACTTACCCGTAATCGGGGATATCGCAAAAAAGGAAAGGATATGAAAATTCCTCATTTTATCTATAAAAAATACCCTCGTTTGCGCGTGGTTTTAAGTAAACGTTGTCGTATTTACAACGAACAGCTTGATTTGGTAGAGCAATTGGAAGACAGGGGCAGGATTGTGGTAATTCGTCCTGAAAAGCCGATGGAAGTGGACCGTATTGAAACAGATATAAAGAAACTGACCGATTTATATGAGGAAGGGTATGCCTGTGCAAAAAAAATGTTCGAAGAAAAACGAATACTTCAAAAATAAACTTTTGGCCAAAAGAATGTTTTTTATACATGGGGATATTGGAGGAATGGGGGATCATTCTTGTTATATGGGGTAGATGAGGTTCTACCGCATATAACAAGAATGAATGCTCTTTCCTTTTGGAAAGAAAGATAATATATTAATAATATAAATGTGACGGTACAGTTAATACTTGCTCGGTATAAACTTGCTCGACGGTCGGATAATCTATAGTGAATGTCTTTTTTAAATCCTCAAAAAAAGCCATGAGGACTATGGGGGAAGTCCTGGAAGAAGGTATATATTCAGAGATTATAAATGTTCTTTTGGGTTGTTCTGGAAGAGTTAGATCAAATGAGATGATATGTCTTGTACCCCATTGCTCATTTTCTATTTCATTGGATTTTCTTTCAAAACTACCTTCTATAGCCTTGTCTCCAAACTTTTCTTGATAAACCAGTACTTTGCCTCTTGCAATTTCTGCATCCGTGTAGATAAATTTGTATCCTCCTCCTGTCTTTACTGGTATTGTAGCTAATGCTTTTTCTTTAATTGTTTGTTTTTCAGAGTCTTTTAAGTCTCCTGTAAGAAGTATATCCTGTTTGCTTACAATGTAATTATCGGTGTAATAGTCTACTATTACATGAATGTCAAGTGTGTTTCCAGATTGATCTCTTACAGTAATAATCGCTTCACCTAATGCTAATGCTTTTATGGATATGTCGCAAGAAGAAATCATTTTGGTTTCTATAATTTCCGGTTTATCGCAGCTTATTTCATAATTCCCGTCTCCCCCTTGCAAAGGAAAAGAGTATGTCTGATTATTAGGATAGTTTAATTTTATATTTGCTGTTTCTCTATTTTTTAAGGAGATGGGAGCAAGTTCATCATTGCTGCACGATGAAATTACTAAAGAGCAAAGGAAAATAAGCACTGTGGCTAGCATACTGTTAAGTCTCATAGTTTGATCTTGTTTTATGTTCTACATAATTTAAATGAAGGATTAGATGATTTACTGCTTGGCAATTAGAAATTTATTTTTTTTCTTGAGTTTGTCCAGACTGTGGATAAAATGTGGGAATACAAAATGAAAAATCCCTCTTTCTTCTAAAGAAAAAGAGGGATTATAGTTGAGTTTCTTGTTTCTGATTTTTATTTGGCGAAACTTACCGCACGTGTTTCGCGGATGACTGTAATCTTCACTTGTCCCGGATAAGTCATTTCGTCTTGAATCTTTTTCGCAATTTCACCGGATAAACTTTCAGTCTGTTTGTCGTCAATCTTGTCGGCACCTACAATCACACGTAATTCGCGGCCAGCTTGGATAGCATAGGTTTTTGTTACCCCTGGATAAGACATGGCTAATTGTTCTAGATCGTTCAAACGCTTGATATAAGCTTCTACGATTTCACGGCGAGCGCCTGGACGTGCGCCTGAAATGGCATCACATACCTGTACGATAGGAGCCAGCAGGCTAGTCATTTCAGTTTCGTCATGGTGAGCACCGATAGCATTACATATGTCTGGTTTCTCTTTATATTTTTCGGCTATCTTCATGCCTAACAATGCGTGCGGCAATTCCGGTTCTTCATCAGGTACTTTACCTATATCATGCAGTAATCCAGCACGTTTTGCTTTTTTAGGATTCAAACCTAGTTCAGAAGCCATCACAGCGCAAAGATTGGCTGTTTCACGAGCATGTTGTAGAAGGTTCTGACCGTATGAGGACCGATATTTCATCTTACCGATAATACGGATCAATTCAGGGTGCAGGCCATGAATACCTAAATCAATAGTGGTACGTTTACCGGTTTCAATAATTTCTTCTTCTACCTGTTTGCGTACTTTAGCTACCACTTCTTCAATGCGTGCCGGGTGGATACGTCCATCTGTAACCAGTTGGTGTAATGCTAAGCGGGCAATTTCGCGGCGTACAGGGTCAAACGCTGAAAGTACAATAGCCTCGGGTGTGTCATCTACAACGATTTCGACACCGGTTGCTGCTTCTAAAGCCCGGATATTACGCCCTTCACGGCCGATGATGCGTCCCTTTATTTCGTCCGATTCAATATGGAATACGGTTACAGAGTTTTCGATAGCAGTTTCTGTGGCTACTCGTTGGATAGACTGGATAACGATACGTTTAGCTTCTTTATTAGCTGTTAATTTGGCGTCGTCCATAATGTCGTTAATATAGGAAGCAGCCTGTGTTTTCGCTTCTTCTTTCAAAGATTCAATCAGGCGTTCTTTGGCCTCCTCAGCAGAAAGACCGGAAAGAGCTTCCAGTTTTTCACGTTCTTGCATTTGTAATTTATCCAGTTCATCCTTTTTCTTGTCTATGATGACAATTTGAGCTTCTAGATTTTCTTTGATAGCTTCCGCTTCTGTACGTTTGCGTTGAACCTCTTCCTGTTTTTGGTTCAACATCAGTTCGCGTTGTTTTAATTTATTTTCGGCTTGCTGAATCTTTTGGTTACGTAGGGCGACTTCTTTTTCCAGATCAGCTTTTTTGTTCAGGAATTTTTCTTTTACTTCCAAAAGCTTGTTCTTTTTAATTACTTCAGCTTCCGTCTGTGCCTCTTTGATGATGATGTCATACTTAGATTTCAGGCCATATCTGAAAAGCATGTATGATAGGCCACCACCTACAGCGAAACACACAATTGCTATTATTACCGTTGTTATCATTGTTATTAATTTATATATAAATAAAAAACGCACAATCTATCTGTTAAGAACCCTTCTCTTAACAGTATAGCTGTGCGTGAATATCTTCAATTCTAAACGATTACTCTCTGTTACTGATTTGTTTTTCTATCTCTTTGGTCAGCTCCTTCAATTTTTCCTGATAAGGTGCAGTATTATTCCTGTCTTTCATAGAAATATTTTCAAAAGCTAACTCCAGCGCAGCCATTGCCCAATGCCTTGCGGGGCTGAAATCAGGGTAATAACTACGGTATTTGTTTAGTTTATTGTCAATCTGTTTGGCAGCGTCCCTGTATAACTGTTCATCTTCACGACGGATGGTCATCGGGTATCGTTCGTTGTCAATCAGTAGATGTATCTTCATCATATCGTCCATAATACTATCGTTTTATTGTCCAACTTTTTTTATTCGTTTAATAAAGCGATGCATTTGTCGACCTCACGCACAAGCCTTGACAACCGTTGTTTTGTATCATTGATGTCTTTATCATGAATACTGATTGTCCTCGCCATTTTCAAATTGGTATACCTTACTTCTAATTCTTTCCGGCTATTTTCCAATCGTCTTACCTCCTCGTTTTTTTCAGTGAGAAGTTGCTTTAACTGTGCATTTTCATGTTTCAATTCATCATGCAAATACATAAAATGCCTCAGTCTTGCCTCGAAAGTATTTAATAGCTTTTTGTCTTCTTCAGTCATTTTATACCAAAATTGTACACAAATATAAAGGATTGGAAGCAAACACGAAAATATTTCGTCCTAAATTTATCGTTTGTCGTTTAAAAAACTTTTTTAACGTCTTTATTAGCTGTTTTTCCCGTGCTGTTCGAATATGATCTTTTTACTATTACATATGTCTGTTGAGGATTGTCTATCGTTTTAATGTTTTATAGGACAAGATGTGCCAGGTAGTACCGATTGCAATAATCAGAAACAGGATTCTTGCCCAAATGTAGGGTAGTGTCCAGATGGCGCAATAGCTTAGGGTAATCCATATTAATGATACGGAAATGATTTTGGCATGTAAAGGTATTGCTTTATGCTCGCGGAAATTGCGGATGTAGCTTCCTAAATATTTTTGTTGGATGAGCCAATGATACCAGCGTGGTGAACTGCGGAAATACATGGCGGCTGTCAGTAATAAAAAGGGGGTGGTAGGCAGTAAAGGAAGAAATATGCCGATAATGCCTAGTATGAGTGAGGTTGTTCCTACAATGGTATATAGTATTTTCATAGGTGCAAATATAGACCAAAAAACAAAAAAATACAGTGTCCTTTTTATATTATTCTTTTTTATGGTGTATCTTTGCGTCCTGTAGCACCGAGGTGACATTAGGTGTGAGTTCTTTCTTATTATAATTAAATGCTATGTATACAGTAATTAAACGAATGGAAATTTCAGCTTCCCATAGCTTGAAGCTGTCGTATAGAAGTAAATGTGAGAATTTGCACGGTCACAATTGGATTATTACCGTTTATTGTCGTTCCGAGGTTTTGAACGAGGATGGTATGGTGGTGGATTTCACGCATATCAAGGAAACGGTGATGGGGCGTTTGGATCACCGGAATTTGAATGAGGTTGTTTCTTTTAATCCTACAGCTGAAAATATTGCACGCTGGGTATGTGAGCAAATTCCCACTTGTTTCAAGGTTGAAGTTCGCGAGTCAGAAGGAAATACCGTTATCTATGAGAAGGATTAATGAAATATTTTACAGCTTACAGGGGGAGGGGTATCATACTGGAATACCTGCCGTTTTTGTACGTTTTTCCGGGTGCAATTTGAGATGTCCTTTTTGCGATACTCAGCATGAAGAAGGTACATTGATGAGTGATGAGGATATTGTGATGGAAGTGGCAAAATATTCGACCCAGGTAGTAATACTGACTGGTGGTGAGCCAGGATTGTGGATTGATGAAAAGTTAGTTGATGCATTGCATCATGAAGGGAAGTATGTTTGTATTGAGACAAACGGCACTTGTCTGCTGCCTGAAAATATAGATTGGGTTACTTGTTCCCCTAAAGAAGGGGCGAAAATAAATCTAGATCGTATAGATGAGGTGAAAGTGGTTTATGTGGGACAAGATGTTTCTGCTTATTTGGATTTGTCTGCCAGTCATTATTTTTTGCAGCCTTGTTCTTGTGCTAATACAGAAGAAGTGATTGCTTACATTTTGCAACATCCAGAGTGGCGGTTGAGCCTACAAACTCATAAACTTTTGCAAATTCCTTAAGAAAGTAGAAAATATAAAAAAAGATTATCCAATGGTATGGCATTGAATAATCTTTTTTGCACGGGAGGAGAGGCTCGAACTCCCGACACCCGGTTTTGGAGACCGGTGCTCTACCAACTGAGCTACTCCCGTGTTTGAAAGGTTCACTGGTTCCTACAACGGGTTCTTTTACCTTTATTTGTTCACGAATAATATCCGTTGCTTTTTGTCCTGTGGTTACAATGGCCTTGCACATTGGAATCTGCTTCAGTAGCAAACTGATATCTGTCTGTTCTACAACTTCCAGAAATTTGTCTGAGGCATTGTCCTGTAAACGGCGAACAGCTGAAGCGGTATCATAAAGTGCGATGCCTTTTTTGTTCAAAAGATCAATAATACGTCCCTTGTCAAATACCTTTTTGTCAGGATTCAGAAAGTGGTCTTTGTTTTGGAAAAATATTATTCCAAAAATACGCCACATATCATTTTGCAGATTGGGATAAAAGAATTCCATGCTCCATCGTTTCTTTTGTGGGGGAAAACTGCCTAACATCAGTAGTTTGGCGTTAACCGGTAAAAAAGGCTCTAATGGATGTTCTTCTATATTTAATAAGGATTTCATAAAATCTTTAATGATTATTCTTTTGGCTTTGGTTCTTTTTTAGCCAGTAATACAATGTTATACACATATTCCGTCATCCAGTTTTCAGAATATCCTAAGGCTTGTTTGTATTTACGGATGGCAACACAGGTCTTGTGTACGCTTTCGTCTTTCCAGTCGGTCTTGGTCATGATATCATGAATTGTTTTCTCGGTCATGTTACGTAACATTTTTTTCATTACGCTGGGCATACGGAATTTCCATTGCATCAAATTACCTATCAGCATCATCAAGTCATTGCTGAATCCTTGGAACATAAAAAGATAAGTCTTGACATCATTTACATTCTTGCAATTCTTTTTTATAGAACCGTCAATTTCTTTAAAGAAATCATCACTTAGACCATAAAGTTCTACTAACATCTTTTTGCAGCGTGACTTCTCAGCAATTCCCAACTTGTTGTTTTGGGTCGGTATTTTAAGGGTGCGTTTGAAAACTGCCATGTCTGGCAAAAAATTAATATTTGTGATACCTATGTTGCAGGCCATTACAGACTGATAATATACACGGATTAGTGTCATGAAGTCTTCCATACCACCTATGCGGCTTGTTTCTTCTCCTTCTGTCTGTTTTTTACCAAATAATTTTGAAAATATGCTCATTGTGTTCTTAAATTATATTGTTTTCCTGTCTGCAAAGATAGCGATAAAAACTGAAACATTTTTGATTAAAATCCTTTTGTTTTACTATTTATCATTTTTATTGAATGGTTGATGCCGGGGGTATTGCTTTGTGTTACCAGCATTCCAAATCATTTTCAATATCTTTCATTCTGTCTTTGGTGAAAACTGGATTTTTGACCCCGTTACGTTTCTGAATTCGATAGTCTTCCAATAGACGGAATGCATATTTCCCTAGTAAAGTAATGGCTATCAAGTTACAGATAGTCATAAATCCCATTGCCATATCGGCCAGGCTCCATGCCAGTTCCAGACTGGCCAATGCCCCAAACATAACCATTCCTCCCACTGCTATACGATAAATGGGGATAGCCCATTTCCGATGAGTTATGTAACGTACATTGGCTTCACCGTAATAATAATTTCCCAAAATGCTGCTATAGGCGAAAAACAGAATTGCCACCGCCACATAAATAGTTCCGATGTTGCCTATTTCATTATTCAGTGCCATTTGAGTAAGTTTTATTCCATTGGCTTCTTTTGTGGAGGCCACTCCGCTGAAAAGAATGATGAAAGCAGTGCAGGTACATATGACAAGTGTATCGGTAAAAACTCCCAATGTCTGAATTAATCCTTGTTTTACAGGATGGGTAACATCGGCACTTGCCGCTACATTGGGTGCGGAACCCATACCGGCCTCATTGCTGAATAATCCACGTTTGATTCCTTGCATTAATGCCATGCCTATACCTCCGCTTAATGCCTGTTCCCAGCCAAAGGCATTCGCTATAATCAATTCAATAACTTCTGGCAAATGCTTTGCATTTACAATTACGATGAAAAGGGATAAAAAGATGTATCCCAATGCCATGACAGGAACAATAATGCTACTTACTTTAGCAATACGCTGAATGCCTCCGAAGATGATAATTAATGTGAGCGAGGTCAGTATCACTCCCATTAGGCTGGGAGGAATATTGAATGCTTCTTCGAAAGCGGCACAAATGGTATTGCTTTGTACTGAATTAAAAGCAAATCCAAAAGTAAAGATAAGCAAAAAGGCAAACAAAACTCCCATCCACGGCTGTTTTAATCCTTTTTTCATGTAATAAGCTGGCCCGCCAACGAAAGAATTATGTCCGTGTACTTTATATAATTGGGCCAATGTGGACTCAATAAAAGCGCTGCTGGCCCCCAAAAGAGCAATTACCCACATCCAGAAAACTGCACCCGGACCACCCAAAGTAATGGCGGTGGCGACTCCTGCCAAATTGCCTGTTCCTACGCGGCTAGCTATGGAAACGGCAAAAGCTTGAAAAGAGGAAATATGGTGTTCGCGACCTTCTGTCTTGCCTGTAGAATCACCTAATAGACGTATCATTTCTCTTATCATGCGGAATTGTACGAAATTTGTTTTAAAAGTAAACCAAAATGCACATCCTAACAGCATGATGATCAAAATATAAGTCCAAAGCACATCATTCACTCTGCTGATTAATAGGGTCAGTATATCCATTTTACTTATTCCTTGTTTAATTTAAAATAGAACTTATGTCCATGGAAAACAAGTTCCACTAGACCAAAACGGATAAAGTCTGCTAATAGTTCACAAGTTGTCTTGTGGTTTAACCTGCAAAGTTTGCAACATTGATTTAATGAAAGTTTTTCTTTTTCTTTCAAGACATCCAGTAACCGTTGCTCTCTTTCGGTAAATGTTACAAGTGCTCCTTCAGGTTTCTTGCTGTGTTGCCACATCTTTAGATGGACGGGAGTGGCCAGTATGTTTTCGTCTTTGATGCGGATATAGGCCCATGGCTTATTCGTTTCATCTAGGGCATATACAGGTTTAGAAACCGTTTCGTTAATACGTATTTCCAATACAGTCTTTCCTTCTACCTTGTAAGTCTGCGTTTCCAGTTCTACTTTGGGCTTGCAATACATGGTTGCTGCTGCTTCTATCATATATATTTCTTCGTCAGAGCGGACTCCTGCTATTTTGCCATTGTCCTTTACTCCTATTAACAGCCTGCCGCCCTCGGTATTGGCGAATGCGGAAAGGCTACGGGCTATTTTGCGTGCGTCCGAAATCTCGAATTTGAAATCCTGATGACAGTGTTCTCCCTCCGAGACAAGCTGTCGTATGTATTGTGTATCCGTTAATGCTTTCATTTCAATTGCAAAAATAGGAAAAATGAAACATATTGTGGGTATCGAATGATAAAAAAGCCGATATTAGTTTGTCTGTTATCAAGCTTTTTGCTTCATTTGCAGTGGAATAAAAATAATTAGCCTTTAAAATCTATGGGAATAAGAAAAAAATGTTTGATCATTACATTATTATGCTTTTCTAGTCTGATGCATGCAAGTGAATTCATGTTTAAACATTTGGAGGTGAAAGATGGTCTGTCAAACAATCAAGTCCTTGATATATTTAAAGATTCCGAAGGTTTTATGTGGTTTGCCACAGCTTCCGGTTTAAATCGGTATGACGGGTGCCAGATGACTTTGTTTCGTAGTAATAATGCTGATCCGGCTTCTTTACCTGATAATTATATCAAAAGCATACAAGAAGATTATAAAGGAAATTTATGGATTCTTACCGGTGTGGGTTATGTCATTTACAACTCGGAATCAGAAACATTTGATAGGGAGGTGCATGCATGGCTATGTGAAGTCGGTATTGACGGAACTCCAGCATTAGTATATATAGACCATAATAAAAATATGTGGTTTTATATAAAAGGAAAAGGCTGTTATTTGTACATTCCGGAATCTCAATTACTGTATCCGCTTTTGTTTGATACTCATCAGTTGCCAGAAGGTGATATTACGGACATTGTAGAATGTAGCAAGGGAATCTTGTTGGTATATAATACCGGAAGACTTGTTTGTTTGGATACTCGGACAAATGAGATTAAATGGCAGCAGGATGATTTGGTTGGGGAATTGGGAACTGACAAGCAGGGAATTTTCACTCTGTTTGTAGATCGTGATAATGATATATGGATGTACAGTCCGCTTGGAATATGGGTTTATAATCCGGAACAGGAAAAGTGGCTGTCTTGGCTGACAAATATTATCAAGCGTCGGTCTCATAACATGGTCCGTGCTGTATCACAGGATAAGCAGGGGCGTATATGGATAGGAACAGATCAGGATGGCATTGATATATTGGATAAGAAGACAGGGGAAGTGAGGCAGTTGCGGAACAAGACAGGTGATGAACGTAGTTTGCAAAATAATACAGTAATGGTTCTATACGAGGATTCCAGTGAAACTATGTGGGTGGGGACTTATAAAAAAGGAATTTCCTATTTTAATGAGTGTGCTTTTAAATTTGGTGCAGAGTATATAGGAGATATTAGTTGCATTGAAGAAGACAAAGAGGGGTATGTGTGGCTGGGTACCAACGATGTCGGTATCATATATTGGAATTCCGTGACTGGCAACCGGGCTGCTTTTCCACAGAAAGGTATGGATAAACTCACTACTGATGCCATTGTTTGCATTTTGAAAGCCGATGATGGGAAACTTTGGATTGGTACTTTTGGGGGAGGCTTGATTTGTTATGATAACGGTCGTATTATTCATTATAAAAAAAACATACCGGAACGGCAAAATTCTTTGGCTCATAATAATGTATTGGCTTTGGCTGAAGATAAGCAGGGGATTATATGGATAGGTACATTGGGTGGGGGAGTGCAGAGTTTGAATCCCAAGACGGGTTTGTTCACCACTTATAATACAACTTCGGCCGGCTTGATATCCGATTATGTTTCCTCTTTGTGTATGGGAAAAGAGGGCTCTTTGTGGATTGGTACCGCTCAGGGACTTTCGGAATTGGATATTGAAACTAAAAAAGTGGTTAATCTGGAAGGTACTAAATCTGGTAAGGAATATTTTTCAGATCAGAATATAAGTCAGGTGTATGAGGATAGCCGTGGATTGATATGGATTGGTACATGTGAGGGGCTGAATGTTTATAATCCCAAAACAGATGAACTGATTATATTAGGAGTGGAGCAAGGAGTTTCCAGCCCTATCATTTCTGGAATAGTAGAAGATGGTAATGAAAATATATGGGTGACTACAGCACGTGGAATAACTAATGTCATACCGGCAGTAGATTTAAAAACAGGGCGCTATATTTTTCATAGTTGTGTTTATGATGACAAAGATGGTTTGCAAAATAGTGGGTTCAACCTGCGTTCCATTAAAAAAATGTCTTCTGGAGAAATTCTTATGGGAGGGCTGTATGGTATTAACCGCTTCCGTCCGGATGATATAAAATACAATAAAAAACGTCCCAGCGTGATGTTTACCCGTTTGTTCTTGTTCAATGAAGAAGTAGGGGTGGGTGAGGAATATGAAGGCAGGGTGATTTTGGATAAGGCGTTGAACAAGGTAGATCAGATAAAATTGAGTTATGAACAGAATATGTTCAGTGTACAATTTGCTTCTGATAACTATATTTTGCCGGAAAAAACGGAGTATGCTTATAAACTGGAAGGTTTCAATGAGGGTTGGATGACTACTGCCTTTGGCAAAGTGACTTATACTAATCTAGCTCCCGGAACTTATATGCTGAAGGTGAAAGCAGTCAACAGTGACGGATATGGTGGAGATGAAGAAGCTTCATTGAAAATTGTTATCTATCCTCCTTTTTGGCGTTCCGTTTGGGCATATGTTGTTTATAGCCTTTTGTTGGTTGCTGTATTGATATTGGGACGCTATTGGATTCTGCGTGGAGAACGGGATAAATTTAAAAAACAGCAAATAAAGCAAGAAATAGAGAGGAATCAGGAGAAGGCAGATATGAAATTGAAGTTCTTCACTCATGTCGGCCACGAATTACGTACTCCGCTCACTCTTATTATCTCACCGTTGGAAACGCTGATGAAGGAATATCAATCGGATGCTGCTCTGATGGATAAATTGAATATAGTGCAACGCAATGCATTAAGGTTGTTGAATCTTGTAAATCAGTTGTTGGATTTTAGGAAAATTGATGTGAATGGATATTATTTAAGTCTGTCTGATGATGATATCATCTCTTGTATTCATACGATTTGTGATTCTTTTATCTCTTTGTCTGAAAAGAAAGATATTTCTCTCATTTTTCATTCAGCAGTTCCTTCGTTGAATATGTTGTTTGATGGGGATAAAATGAGGGAAGTGATGATGAATCTGCTTTCCAATGCTTTAAAATTTACTTGCAATGGTGGACGAGTTGATGTGTCTGTCGGTTTAGTAGAAGGACAGGATTCTCGGGAAATGCTGGAAATCAGAGTGGCTGATACAGGTGTCGGCATTAAAGAAGAAAACAGAGAACGCATTTTCGAACGTTTTTATCAAGTGGATAATCCGGATATGAATATCTCAGATGGCGGAGGTGGTCTGAGTATTGTACGTGATTTTGTCACACTTCACGATGGCACGGTGAACGTAATGGATAATACTCCTGTCGGTTGTGTTTTTGTTATCCATATCCCGGTAAAGCGTTCCGAGAGTAAACCGACGAAGATAGAACAGGTGCAAGTTACAGATAAGCCGGTAGAAGACATTTCCACACTTCAGATTCCGGAGTTTTATATGGCGTCTAATGCCGGGGAGGAATCGGAAGAAGAACCAAACCATATAATAACAATAGAAGGACTGGAGGAGGATATCCGAAGATTAGAATCTGGTAATACGGAAGAAATTGCAGAAGAAAAAAACATAGAAACAATCTCAGCCGTTGCTCCACAAAGAGCAACGGTGATTCAATTGATTGAGGGTGAGGATAATGAGATGATAACTCATATTATTCCACCGGAGGAGTTGCCGGAAATGGTGACTGCTGTTCCTGAAGAAAAAAGTGAACAGAAGTTGAAAACGGTTTGGAATCATGCTTATATTGATTTCAAACCTAGTGGGACTGCCATAACTTCGATGGATGAAAAACTGATAAATCATGCTGTGAAATATGTAGAAGACAATATTGCACGCAGTGATTTGTCTGTAGAAGAGTTAAGCAAGGAATTAGGGATGAGCCGCGTTCATTTATATAAAAAGTTATTGGCTATTACCGGTAAGACTCCTATCGAGTTTATTCGTATAATTCGTTTACAGCGGGCTGCCCAATTACTCCGTGGAAGTCAACAGAATATTTCGGAAATAGCCTATCAGGTGGGCTTTAATAATCCGAAATATTTCAGTCGGTATTTTAAGGAAGAATTTGGTATACTACCTTCGGCTTTTCAATATAGACAAGGCAGATAGTTCTCAATATTTTATAGTGTCATTTAAAGTGTGTATCGGAGTTTCGTCAACAGACATACGTTCTGTAACAGATTTCATCTATGAGTAAAAACAATTCCATTTTATTATTGTTTTTATTAGTAATAGTCATACATTAAAACCAATATAGAATGGAACATACAGTTATACATGACGAGAAAGTAGACCGTTTCGAAGTATTTGAATCGGGACAAATCGCCTATTTGCAATATGATGAAAAGAACGGAGTTTTGGATATCCTTCATACCATAGTTCCCCCACAGTTGGAAGGGCAGGGAATAGCTCAGGCTTTGACCGAGGCCGCTGTGAGATATGCTTCGGTTGTAGGGCTTAAAATACGTCCTACTTGTTCTTTTGCAAAAATGTTTTTTACCCGGCATACCCAATATAAAGACATGTTGGTGGAGTGAGAAATAAAATCAGACACGGATTGTATAAAATGCCGTGTCTGATTCGTTTTTAACTCTCTTATCTTTATATATATTTAATCACATTGTTTGTGGGTCATAATATCCAATACTAGTTTATCGGTTTCATTCATGCCTTGTGAACCAATTCTGGTCAGGTTGCGGATGCTGCGGTCCACATCATTGTCAATGATACCTTCTACAGAAGATACACATTTATGTTCCATCGCTAATATAGCTGAAAATACAGCAGTAGAAACACCGCTGCTTAATTTCAGAGCACAACTGGGCTTGGCTCCGTCACAAATCATACCTGTCAGGTTAGCGATCATATTCTGTACGGCAAAAGTGATTTGCTCGTAAGTGCCTCCCATCAAATAAGTGATACCACAGCTGGAACCTGTTGCAGCCACTACACAGCCGCATAGTGCAGACAGACGTCCCAAGCTTTGTTTGATGTAAATCGCTGTCAGGTGGCTAAGTGTCAGTGCGCGGATCAATTCTTCTTCTGATTTATGGTTGTCTTCGGCATAGACTACTACCGGTAAAGTAGCTGTAATTCCTTGGTTCCCACTTCCTGAATTGCTCATGACAGGAATCATAGCTCCCGCCATACGTGCATCGCAAGCTGCCGAGGTATAAGAAAGGATGTGGGTAAATGTATTACTTCCCAATATTTGTTCTTCGCTTTTGCTGCTTTTCAGAATCTTGCCTAATTCGTGACCGTAGTTTCCTTTGAAAGAACGTTCTGCCGCTGCTTTGTTCAAACGTTTGGTCTCAAGAATAAAACGAATTTCATCCAATGGTGTGGTGGTGGCAAAATCGTACACTTTCCGCAAGTTCAACTCCGGCTCTTTTGCATCCTCATTGCAGGTGGAGGTAGTTTGTTTGTTTAGTAAAACTTGGTTGTTTAGGGCCACATATATAAAATTGGTATGCCCGCAAGCAATAATGGCCGTCGCTGTATCACCATCAGCTTCACAGATAATTTCGATATATAACTTTTCTTCTATATTCTCTTTCAGCCCGATAGAGATAGCTTGTGAGTCAATTAGTTTTTTACCCTCTGCTACGGCGTCAGGAGTGCTGTCTTTTAAGACTTCCAATTGATATTCGGATTTTCCGATTAATGCCCCTAAGGCGATAGCGATAGGTAGCCCAATCATTCCTGTCCCCGGGATGCCTACTCCCATGGCGTTCTTAAGAATATTGGCGCTGAGTAAAGCTTTAATCCTTTCAGGTCTTTTACCTAGTGTTTCTGTTGCTTTTGCTACACAAAGGGCTACGGCTATGGGTTCTGTGCACCCGATAGCCGGAACGACCTCGCGATTTATAAGGGCAATGATTTGCTCTCTTTCTGGTTTGGCGATCATAGTAGATAATTATTAAGGGGTCTTGCAAAAATCTTTTTGAAAGTGTGTCAAAACTCGAATAAAACTATCGTTTCGTTTGTCTTTTCCTTTTTGTTGATTTTCAGAATATGCTTTAATGAAGAAATATTCTGAAAGAATAAAATGATAGGTTTATTTAGTTTTGACACTCCTTCGACTTTTGACACACTTTGGTTATTTTTTATAGTTTTGTAATCCGGTCTGGAGGAAATCAACATATTTGTCTATATCCTCATCATATGAATATGATTTATTCAACGGTTTTCCCTCATTGTCAATCAATACATAGAAAGGTTGTGCATTGGCACCGAATTTAGAGCGTTGCAGGTAACTCCATTTATCACCGATCGTGCGTAGTGTACGTTCCTTACCGTTCTCCATCACTTTGATGTGTTCGGGCAATGGAGTTTTGTTATCAACGAACAATGTAATCAGTACATAGTCCTCAGTCATCAACTTGTTTACTTTCGGATCAGTCCATACAGCAGCTTCCATTTTACGGCAATTTACACATCCGTAACCTGTAAAGTCAAGCATTACCGGTTTTCCGGTACGTTTTGCATATTCCATACCGGCATCGTAGTCATCAAACTGCGCATGTACTTCATTGGTGTATAAGTTGAAGTCTTGTGTATTCATGGGAGGAGCAAATGCGCTGACAGCTTTCAAAGGAGCACCCCATAAGCCCGGTACCATATATACAGCAAATGCAAGTGAGATAAGAGCCATAAAAAAACGGGCAACACCTACTTTATCATCATCATCATCGTGAGGGAATTTGATCTTACCCAGCAAATAGAAGCCTAGCAAAGCGAAAATCACAATCCACAAAGCAAGGAATGTTTCACGGTCTAGAATTCCCCATCCATAAGCCAAGTCAGCAACCGACAGGAATTTCAAAGCAAATGCGAGCTCAAGGAAACCTAATACTACTTTAATTACATTCATCCAACCACCGGATTTAGGCATGGATTTCAGCCAAGACGGGAACATGGCAAACAGTGTGAATGGCAACGCTAATGCAAGAGCAAAACCTAACATGCCGATAGCAGGGGCAACTACACTACCTGTAGTGGAAACTTCTACCAACAAAAAGCCGATGATAGGACCTGTGCATGAGAATGAAACCAAAGATAGGGTGAATGCCATCAGGAAGATACTTAACAAACCACTGGTCTGTTCCGCTTTACTGTCTACTGCATTGCTCCATTTTGAAGGAAGAGTAAGTTCGAATGCTCCAAAGAAAGAGGCTGCAAACACAATTAGCATCAAGCAGAAGAATATGTTAAAAATAGCATTTGTGGAAAGTGCATTCAAGGCACTGGCACCGAATATCAAGGTTATGGCAAGACCTAATAATACATAGATCACTACGATAGAAGCACCATATGTCCATGCATCACGGATTCCTTTCTTTTTGTCTTTGCTACGTTTTAAAAAGAAACTTACCGTCATTGGGATGATAGGCCATACACAGGGCGTAAATAAGGCAAGTAATCCACCGATAAACCCGGCAAAGAAGATGTAAATCCATGAACGGTCTTGTTGTGATGTCGTTTCGCCAAATGCGTTCAGCTCTTGGATAACCGGAGTCCAATAATCTTGGACAGCAGTGTCATTGCCGATCAGGGCGGCAGTTGTAGCACTATCTGTTGCGGTAGTTGCAGTAGCTGTTTCCGCTACAGGAACTTCCGTTATGGCTGTTTCTGTTTTTGCGGGTTCAGTAGTCTTGCTTGTAGTGGCAGCGGCAACTCCTTTTCCGGAGAAAGAGAAAGAAACTTCAGTAGGAGGCAGACAGTTTTCATCGTTGCAGGCACCGAATTCCATATAACCTTCTATCATATAGGTAGCGCCCGTTATTTTTAGTTTCTGAATGAAAATGGCAGTGTTCTCAAAGTAACGTAATTTCATTTCAAACACCTTGTCGAAGTTTTCAATTTCTTTACCTTGTGGAGTGAGCTTTCCTACTAATTCTACTCCTTCTATCTTGTCTACGTTGAAAGTAGCGGAGATAGGACCTCCCGAAGGAAGATCAGTGGAATAAACGTGCCATCCGGCATCAATCTTACCAGTGAATACTATTTGTGCTTCCGTATCGGAAATCGTCTTTAACTCGGTTTTGAATTGTACCGGATCTTGAATCTGGGCAACTGCCGGAAGCAATGCCATAACGATTAAGAGGCAACTTAAAAAAAACTTCTTTTTCATTACGTATTATTTAAATTTGGATTAATGTTCATACCGCAAAGTAAGGGATAATATCTTAGATATGCCTCTTTATACCTATATTAATATCGGCAATTGCTGTTTTCAGAATAAAAAAAAGAGCAAAAAGATAACCTATTGCTCTTTTTGAAGTTCCATAACTTTGTTCCTATATTGGGAGGGAGTCATTCCCACTGAGGATTGGAAAAGGTTATAAAAGGTGGAAATGGAGTTAAATCCCAGCTCTGTAGAAATGGCTTTCAGCGGAGTTTCGTTATTGGGGTCGGATAATAGACGGATAGCTTCTTCAATACGGAAACGGTTTACATAATGAGTGAAGGATAGTTTGGATTGTTCATTGATGATACGTGATAGATAAGTACGGTTAGTTCCTAATATTTCTGCTACTTTGTCTTTTGTTATAAAATTGTCTTTGTAAATTTTTTCTTCTCTCATAATACGCTCTAATGTACGGAAAAGTTCTAAACTTTTCTCGTCGGTGAGTGAGGAGGAAGCATATTTTTCGGAAGTAGAAACCATGGAGGGGGCATTGGTTTCCAATTCTTTTATACGGCGATGCAGTTCCGTTTCTCTTTTGATTGCTTCTTGATTTTGCTTGACTATACTTAAATAAAGTTTGTTTTTACGGTGGTAGAGGTAATAAAGCAATCCTAGAACAATCACAATGATAATAAGAATAAATGTCTGTTGTTGTATACGCTGTTCTTTCTGCATTACATCCAGTTTGCTTTGTTTTATCAAATTTTCCTGCCGCTCAGAGTCGTATTTGAATCGCATTTCACTTAAATCTCTTTCTTTGTCCTTGTTGAAAAGACTGTCGTTTTCCAAACGGAATATTTTATAATATTTCAGTGCGTCATGATATTGGTGCAATTGCTCATAGCAGGTGGACAGATTTTCGTATAGTTCATTGCGATGGATGGCGTTGACGCGTGCATAAGAAATAGCTATTCCTTGTTTTAACAATAAAATAGCTTCTAGTTGTTTGTTTTGCTGCATTAGTATACGTGCATATCCCAAATGGGCATAGACAATAGAGGAAGTTTGTGCCGCCTGTTTGTCCTTCATGGCTTTTTTGTAATATTCCAAGGCCTGGGCATATTCACCCATATCATATAATATATTGCCAAAGAGATTGTAGGTATGGGCTTGGTCGTAGAAATCATTTTCCAGCATCAATGTTTCGGCTTCATGTATATATTTCATTGCTTCCTCATTCTGTTTCATTAAAAAATACATATAGGCAGAATTTACTGCACCGGAATAAATGATGTATGGATTACGCATACTGTGTCCTAATTCATAACATTCTAATGCGTATTTGATACCGGCTGTATCTTTTTTGAGGTAATAGATGTTTGCTAAATTGCCTAAAAGCAAAGCGTATTGTTGTTGGAAATTATTTTGTTGTGCCAATTGGATACCTTTATAAAGCCATCGTATGGCACGGTAATAATCGGTTTCAATATTTGCAGAGTAGAGTCCGAGACTACCATAGACGGAACAAAGGGTGGAGTCATTATTCAGTTTGGTTGCTAGTTCAAGAGAAAGGTTCAAGTTTTTTTTGGCTATTTTTTCCCGTCCGCTCATCATTTGTGCTTGTGCTTGGTAGATATATGAATAGAGTTGGAGTAGAGGATTTTTAGTCTTGTCCGCTACGTTTTTCATAATCTCGGCGTAAGTGATGGTTTTGGAATAATCTCCTTTATTTAAATAGTATTGGCATAGAAACTTTAATGCATCCCCGTTATCAGGTTCTTTCCTAATGATCTCCAACTGTTTCTCAAGGATGACGGGGCGCTTTTGTGCATGTACACAAAAGGATATTCCCAAAAGTAACAGTAAGAAAAGACATTTTAGTTTCATATGCTTTTTTTCGGTTGAGAGTGCAAATATAATAAAACCTTTAATTTTTCTTGTTCAAAAGTCTTGCATATTTAAAATAAAGTCGTACCTTTGCAACGCTTTCAACAAAAAGCACTTCTGAAAGGAAGTTTTGGAGAGGTGGCAGAGTGGTCGATTGCGGCGGTCTTGAAAACCGTTGTACCGCGAGGTACCCGGGGTTCATTTGAAAAGGGGATATTGTGTTGTTGGTGATATTGTTATACTAATATTTATTTGAATCATTTTCTTTCTTTAACTTTTTTAGAGTAGGGAATCTCCCGAATAATTCTGTCTTTTATAATAGTAATACATTCCTTTAGAGCTTGATTTTGTGTTATTCTGTTTGTATCTTGGTGCTAAATGCATTATTTTTATATTGGATAGGCATTTAGGTTATGAATTGAATATAACTTTGGGCTTTTAAAGTACATTTCATTTTGTCAATGAAATACTAATTAATGGGTATTTTACTGATAAAGAAATTTGTATGATTTTGCATAAATGCATATCGCAAAGATGCAAAAACGATTTATTTTATTGTGTTGATCGTGGATTTGTTTACAGTTCTTGTATGTTATACTTTTATTTTCATGCTTTGGGCATAATAATGAAATTGAATGGTTATTTGTAATAAAATACCAATTAATTGGTATTTTATTGTACAGGAAAAATCCTTTAATTTGCAAAAAACTAAATTGTATCAATATGAAAAAAATATTCATTCTTCTGTTCGTTTCCTTAGCATTATTTTCCTGTGAAAAAGAAGAAAATAATAAAATTTTTAAATATCAGTTGCTGCCAAGTGAGAACGTATCTAAACCATTTAGTTGTTTGGGGGAGAAACGTACTATTACTTTTACAATTATTCAAAAAACATTGATAGATGATATTTTAGATTCAGAGGTTCCGATTATTCCCAAGGATGTTTCGATAGAATTTGATAAAACTCTTTTTTCTGATATAGAGACAAAAATAAAGGGTGATCAAGTTGTATTAAATATAACCTCAAATATTAATAAGGAAGATAAAATTTTGAATGTTGATCTACAGATTTCTTACTCTACTATTAATGGTATAAAAGTAGAAAAAATTCCCCTAATTATAGATAAAGGGAAGTTGACATTTGTGTATAAAATCCATTCGGAACAGAATCCTTTTGTTCTACCAGCTGAAGGTGGGAAATTTGAATTGCCTTTTATTTGTAAAAAACAAACATATTTGAATGATCAGTTTATAGAGGAAACTTATTCATCATTAAATGGATTGAGATTTAAAACGATAAGTACTGGTAATGTCTGGTTTCTTACGGTCAGAAAAGACGGAGAAAAAATAGGTTTTTACAAATTCACTTTTGTGGGAGAAGGACCATATAACCAAAAAACAGATCCAGAGTGTTATTTTAACATATATACCCATGATGCAAATTTAATTACAGATAATCCTACGGAAATATTCAGACAGGATTTCATACAACCCCAGACCCCGGGTGAGGATTATTATAAACCTTCTCGATCCTCTTATAAACATGGTACTTTTGATTTTTAACATATTCAGTATTAACCTTAATTATATTAATTATGAAACAGTATGTATATTTGTTGATTTTGCCAATTATGTTTTTAATTTCATGTTCCGATGATACAGTTGAAGAAATGGGTGGCTCTAATCATGTTCTTCTTGAGAGATACCCTCAAGAAGTGATAAATATTTCAATGGATAATCCAGAAAGCTTTGCTTCATTTAATAAAACCTCCGTTACTCGTTCTTCTGAATTATTGAAAGATAGTGTATGGAGTAGTGGAAATGGACATACATTAATTTATGAAACAAATGAACATATACCAACTCAAGGGTTAATGAGGTATATTTATTTAGGTTCAATTCTTCAAGGTGGATCTATTGAAAAGCAGCGCTTTGTTCCTATTGTAAAACCTATGGATCCAATTACAATATCATATTCTTTTCCAGCTCGTTGGGTTACTGATATTATCGCAAAACCGAGCCTTTCAGCACAAAGGCAATCTTTGCAGAATATAATGAATAAAGAAGGCATGACAGGTAAACAGTTGGGGTCTTTTACTTATAATATGAGGCAATTTTCCTATTTTGAAGAGTTAAAACTTGCTTTTGGAGCAAATGTCAACATAGGCGGGCTCCTTAATATTGATGTCAGCCTTGATAAGGGAAAAATAAGAAAGAAAACCGGATTGTTTGCGAAAATAGTACAACGTAATTACACTGTTGACATGGACCTTCCTGCTGATGGAAATATTCTTTTAAATCATGATGATATGGGATCTGTCGGTAAGTATGATCCTATTTATATCAGTTCCATTACTTATGGAAGAATGGCCTTAATTTCGATAGAATCTTCTGAAAGTTATGATAAAGTAAGAATTGCCTTACAAGCTGCCTTACAAGCTAAAGTTGTAAATGGGAAATTATCTTTTAATCTTGAACAAGAAAAGATTCTTAAAGAAGCAGAGGTGAACGTCATGGTGTATAATGGAGAAGGAGAAGGCACTGTTAAAACTGCGAAGGGGTGGAATGAGTTTCAAGATTTTATAATTCAAGGAGGTCGATTTTCTAAAGACCTGCCGGGAGATGCAATTTTTTATACTGCGAGTTATTTATCTGATAACTCTCCCTTCTACTCCAAATTTAAAATCCATTTAGAAAATTGACAATAACTTAGAACCATGAGAATCTTAAGATATACTCTGTTTTTATTTGCTATAGGATTAATTTCATGTGAACAAGAATTTGACAAAAAAGAACAGCAATCTGATTGCTGTTCTTTTCAAAATCTACCTAAGTATCCCGAACAAGTGGTGAATATAAATGTGCATAACTATATTCCTGATATGGGAGATAAGGTTTTATCTTCTCCTTCGCATATCCATACAAGAGCTTCAGAAATCATTTCTGAGACATTATGGGATAATGGGTTTGGTAAAACAATTCATGCACAGGCAGATGAGTCGATAGTTTTGGATAATCTGAATCGATATATTTATCCTGGCTCTATCTTGGATGGGGCAAGCGTTGCCAATCAGGATTATAAAACAATCAGTGTCCACTATAAGCCTATAAATGTCTCTGTGTCCTTTCCTGCCCAAAAAGTTACAGGTGTACTTGAAAAGCCCTCTTTGTCTTCATGTAGGCAGTTGGTAATGGATTTGATGCATCAGAAAGGTATAGGGCAACAATCAGCTTCCGTACACTTTGATATACACCGTTTTACATCTTATGATGAGCTGAAAATGACTTTTGGATCAAATGCCAATACGAGCTTTTTATTTTGGGGGTCGTCATCTTCCCAACAAGAACATAAGGAACGAATTAGTAAAAGTAGTGGCTTATATATAAGGTTTATTCAGAAATATTTTACGATTGATATGGATATTCCTGAGAAGAGTTTTATTGAAGGTAGTATCAATGCCCAATACTCTCCTGTCTATGTGAGCTCCATAGCTTATGGAAGGGTCGGCATATTAACTCTTGAAACCGATGAAATATACGAGAATGCGGAGTCCATTGTAAAGAAGGCCGTTAATGGCTTTTTATATAACAAAAAAGAATTTCTGACAGTTGAAGAAAAGGGCTTTTTTGATGAGGCCAGAATGAAAGTATATGTAGGGGGAGGAAATGGTGACAGTGGTGTAAAGACCCTTACCGGATTTGACGATTTTATCAAATTTATAAGTGAAGGAGGGCATTTTTCTGCAGAGACACCTGGTAAACCTATATTTTGCAGCTTTGCGTATTTGTCGGATCATTCACCTTATAAAGTTAAATTTAAAATTGATATTGATAGCGATCCTGTATATGCAAGAATTGAATATCGGAATCTAAAAAATGACTCCTATGTGGGTAGATCTTTACAAAGAGAAAAGATAATTGGCGATGTACATCTTGCCTTTTATGCTGATAGAACGGCTAAGATTCCGACAGTTGCTCCAAGATACATTTCTTTTAATATTGTAGAACATAGCAGACATTATTTGAAGGCTCGAATACCAAGAACAGAAAAGGATGATACAACAGTAGAAGAATTTGTTAAGAGTAATAATAGCCGTGGTACTGAATTACAATTAAAACATGATTTGTTGCTCACAAAATTTGTTTGGACGCATAATAACCCAAGAAGAACTCGATATGAACAAAACACTTTCAGATATAGTCTTAGTGAAGGTGGTTTTTACAAAATTCTCCCTGCTATAAATGAGCCAAAGAAGTGGCGATAATTTGAAGTTAGCACTCCTTGTCGGACAAATAAATAAGAGATATGGTATTAAAAGATAAATTGGTTATGAAAAAAGTATGTATGTTACTTCTTTGGTTATTTATATGCAATATTGGGCTGGTATTAGCACAAGGAAGGAGATTCGAATTTGAATTAGGAGCCAATTATCCAATTGGGCTACAAAAGAATGGATATAAAGAAAATCATGTTGGGTTCTATTTAAATGGAATATATAGGTTTTCCACCAATCCGTTAAGTGTAAATCTAAAATTAGGTTATGAAAGTTACACAATTGTACTGAATAATACTTTTAATGGAAGATCTTTATCTCTTATGCCGGCAGCTAATTATCATTTCTTACGGAATGAATCTGTTGATTCCTATGTTGGTTTGGGAACTGGTGTTTCAATTGATAATATAGATGTGGGAGTTTTCAATGAAGGTTATAAGTTGCACTTTGCGGTGGCTCCACAAGTTGGTATTAGATTTATAAACCATATAAATGTATATTTACAGTATTATGTGACACATAAAGATTTTTCCAGGTTGGTATTGGGAGTTGGTTATGTTTTCTGATATTGTCCAAGTGAAGAATAGATTTTTTTATATTTGTTAGATTTAGGGTGTCAATTTGCGTTTAACAGGTGCCAGTAAAGAGTATATTCTTTTACTGGCACTAATAATTTATAGCCTCTCGTTATTAAGTGATTATATTTTCAATCCTTTTCGTTGCTTGTTTTCAACAGGTGTGTTTAGCCCTAACTTTTCTTTAATTTCCTGAAACTTCTTCCTGAACCAATCGAGTATGGGTATTCCGTCAATGCACAGCCTGAATTTTCCTTTCTCCTGCGGGTTCCTCTCCACTGTTGCCGTTGAGTGCTCCGTCCTGAACTTCTCTTTGTACTCCTTTGAATAGAGCCTTCCCTTGAACTCCACGGGGTGCAGGCTGACAATTCGTCTTGTCAGTTCTTCGGTGAAGCCCACTTCCCGGCATTGTTCTGCTATGGGCATCAGTTCCTTTACAATAGGAAAGTAGGTGTCTATCAGTTCCAGCCGATTGTCGTATTCTGCGATTTTCTGCCGGTAGCTCCGGTCAACTCTGTTTATCTCGCTGCTGTGACGGTTTTCCATTTTTGTCTGCTCCCTTTGTTCGGCTTGCACCTGCTTTTGCAGATTCACAATGTTCCGTTTCAAATTTTCATTCTCCTCTTCCAGCCTCTTAACCTTGCTGCCTCCGAAAAGTGAGCTCACCCCGTCCGCTATGGCTGTGGTGGCGTTCACCGCCGCCCCCTTCATTTTCTGCACGTTGATTTCCCCCTTTACCTGCTTCAGTTTTTTCATTGCTTCCTCTTCCAGCCCCAGCAGGTTTTCTATGTTCTCTTGCAGGCTGTCCTGCTGCTCCACCAGCTGCTTGTAGTATTGCATGGTGGAAATATGCTTTGCCAATGAGCCGTCCACGCCTCTCTGCAAGCCGTACTTGTTCATGGCTTGGGCATAAGTGTCCTGATAGTGTTTTAGCCTGTGCCTTGCCATTACATCATCTGCGCAGAGTCTCACGTCCTGCGGGTTCTTCTTTCTGTACTTTTTTTTCCCGTTCTGTTCTTCCTGTCCGGCTTTCCTTCGCTCTCCGGTCACTATCGGTATGACTGTGGCGTGTATGTGTGGTGTCTTCTCGTCCATGTGCAGTACTGCCGATACGAGGTTCTGCTCCCCGTATGTTTCCCGGATCCATTTCAGACTGTCGTTACACCAGTCTTCAATCCGTCCTTCCGCTTCCATTTGCTTCATGTCCTTGTTACTTCCGGTAAGGAGTATCCGGATTGCCTTCACCTGATTGGCGCTCACCTTGCGTCTGATGCCTGCCGTTTCTATCCGGTGTGCTATCGCCTGCGTGCGGTTCCTCACCCCTTCGGGAAACTGTACGAGCTCCCGGTTCAGGTGTGTGCGCGTTCTGTCCGCATTCTTCGGGTGAACGGTGCGCTCTATGTGTGCGGACATCCTGCTGTCCGTCCCTTTTGCCTTTTCCAGATGCAAAACTGCATATCCCATAACTGTCAATAATTTCAGGTTAATACTTCCCCTGCCTTGCTTTTATGCCGCATGGCAGACGGGGTTTCCAAAGGGGCGGCGCCCCTATGGCTCGTTGGGGCTTTTTTAGCAATGTGTGCATTGCGTAAAGAAAAAGCCCTAATGAGCTATGGCTTTTTTCAAAGCCTTCCGGTGGCTGTGCGGCTACATCCTGATCCCTTTGCCTTTCTTCTTCGGCTGCTCTGTCTGCCGTTGCCTTTTTTCCGCTTCCGGTTTCTCTTGCTGCCGTTGCGCCTGTCCTGACCTTTTATCCCGCAGGAAGTCGTTCAGATCGTTGTACCCTTCGTATATGTGCGATGCGTCCCGTATGCGTAGCCCGTACTCTTTTTGCAACTCCTGAACGGCCTCGATTCCCGCCTTGTCGTTGTCAAGGAAACAATGGATGCTTTCATAACCGCCCAACGGTCGGATTGCTTTGGAAAGGTCGGAAGTCGAGTTCAGTACGATGTAGTCCTGTCCGTCAAGTTCGGGACGGTCGGGACACCTTTCCAGCCGCAGGGTGAGGAAAGAGAGGTAGTCCATGAATCCCTCGAAGATGTAGCATGCCTCCTTCGACTCCGATTGTCGTATATGGGTGATGTCCTTCGGTGCTATGCATCCCTTGAAATGCTTGTTGCGTATCTCGTATCCTCCCGAACGGTTGGGGAAGCCTATAGCATAGTATGGGGTTTCCCCGGTCAGATAGCGGACCTCCCTGCATTCTCTTTTTGCCAGTTCCGTATTTATTCCCCTTTGCCGCAGGTAGGTATACAGGGCGGGAGAGGAGAGCGGTACTACCTCCAACTGCCGGAAACTCGGCTTTGATAAGGGTTGCTTGCCAAAAGAGAAAGAGACCGGGCGCACGTTTTGTGCCTGCTCCCTTATCCTTTCCAAGAGGTAGGGCAGACTGTCGGATGCGTATAGCTCCTGTGCCAGTGCGATGATATTACCACCTTTGCCTGCGCCAAAATCATACCATAGGTTGCGTTCGGTGTTCACCTTGAAGGAGGGTTCCTGTTCGTCCCTGAACGGTGAGTTGTACCATAGACTACCACCCTGTTGCCTTACCGGACTGTATCCAAGACTGTGCAGATATTCCTCTATGCGTATCTGCTTCGCTTCATTCATATTCATCATATTTCTGTTTTAAGTAGATATTGTTTTTGGGTTTTTCGCCCGTACCCTTTCATGTGTTACGGGCTGCATCCGCTTTACTTTACTTTGCTATATATATGCCCCCAGACTAAAGTAAAGCGGTTTCCGGTCTGTGCCGTCATGGTGGAGGCCTGGTATGAGACCATACCCTTTTCCGTACTGTCATACCGTTGTTCTTGTCAAGTGTGAATATTATTTTTTCTTTTCGCCCGTATCTTTTTGTATATTACGGGCTATATCCACTTTACTTTACTTCCGTATATATATGGTACGGGACTAAAGTAAAGTGGTTCCCATACAATACCGCTAATAGTGAAAATCGGGTTTGAAGGTGTATTTCCTGCCGTTCTCCTGTACTATCATCCGTTTGTTTTTCAGTACTGTAATGAGGTCTGTCAGCCTGTTTCCCCCAAGCATGACACCGACAGAGGCGTAGGTTTTCCTCAATTCTTCCGCAAGCTCCTTGTAGCCGTATTCATCTTTGAGTGTGAATGCCGCTTCCAGTGCGATGCGGTGCTGCTTCTCTGTGATGTCCTTGTAGGGGTCGAACTTCTCCTTTTTCCCTTTTCCCGGATCCTTGTGTTTGAACAGGTATTCGTCCAGCAGTTCGGGCAATGCCTCCCCGTTGATGCGGAATGCGAACGGTTCGAAGTTCATCGCCCTGATATGTGCTGCCTTGATCGTACTGATGTCGGGGTCCTTCTCGTCCTTCTCCACTTGCAGCACTGTTTCGGCCTTGTTGCTAAGCTCCGTTCCGATGTGTCCCCTTGCGTTCTCGTCCCCCTTGTTCTGATGCAGTATGGTGTGTATGTGTATGTGTCTTTCCCCCGTCCATGTCATCAGCAGGGAGATTACCTTCGTGGACTCGCTGGGGCTGTTGATGTCGTACACCATATCCCGTATTCCGTCAATGACTACCAGCCCTACATTTTCGGTGCGGTAAATGGCCTCCCTCACGATTGCTATTCGTTCCTCGGGCGTGTACTTCCTTAGGACAAGGAATTCAAGGTCTTTATGGTTCCTGCCTGTCGGCAGTCCCGCCATGCGCAATATTCTTTTTGCCACTTTCGCACAGTGGTAGGAACTTTGTTCGGTATCCACATAGAGTATTTTCCTCCTGTTTTCGGGCAGTTCCGCCGTGTAGCTTAGCACTGTCCCGTTTTTCAGTGCAGCCGCCACGATTGCGGAAACATTGAACGTTTTCTTGCTCTTTGCTTTTCCGATTGATGCGCTGAAGTTCCCCAGCGTGCCTATGACGGAACCGTGTACTTTCAGTATTTCGGGTGCCCTCTCGTAGTCTTCCGAAAGGTCGAGCCGTGAGGCTTGCCACAGTATCACCGCCGCTTCGGGCGTGACTTCTTTTCTTTTTCTGTACTCCATGTCCGTACCTCCTTATCTGCGTCCCCCGCTTTTGTGTCCTGCCAGTTCGAGTGCCATGTCCGCATCTACGATGATTTTGCGTCCTATCTGCGTAATGGCTCTGTCTATCTTCCCACTTTTCTTGATGCGGTTTGCTGTGGGCATACTGCACCCGAACAGGCGTGCTATGCCGCCTATCCCGTACACGTATTTCTTTTCCGTATCGGCTGCGGGCTGTGCTGCTCTCGCTTCCCTTTCCTGCAGGGCGTGTCGGTTCAGTAATATAAATTCCTCTCCCGTCATCTGCCATACGGGCTTTGATAAAAGTTCTCTGATTTCCATGTTGGAATGAATTTAACGTTTGTACTGTAAGCCCTGCGCACGGGCTTTTTTGTTTCGTTCGAACAGTGCAAAGTTAATCCCGGATACGGGTGGTAAGGATGTGGATAGCGTGAATGGGGTATCACGCTATCTCACTAAATATCAGAAGATAATAAAGAGTGGTGAAAAATATTTCGGGTGGTAAAAGTGGTTGTTTCGTGGAATGTCGTGGCGTATCGCTGACTATCGGAATATTGACTGCATTTCCTTCGCAAATATTTGGTTGCCGTCACTGGGAAAATCGGAAACGGGTTCTTTGTATTTTGATTTATAGTATGTGTCGTCTATTCCTAGCAGGTTCATGATGTCCTTTCTCCATTTTTCTCTGTCTGGTTTGTGCAGTGTTTCACCCATAAGGAAAATAAGATAACATACACGAGCCTTTTCCCTCGGTCTTATTATCAGTTTGCCTTCGCACGGTTGCAGGTTCATGCTGGCGTAAAAGTCCAGTTCGGAAATGGCTTCGAACTGTTCACCGTTACATTTTTCGTAAACGGCTGACAAGAGTTTCATGGGAAAATAGGTGGGTGAGGGTGTCGGTGTGGCGGCCTCTTTTTCTTCCCCTTCCTTTTTCTTTTGGCCGGTCATGTATTTTTCGAGGATTGCCAGCAGCGATCCGTCCAGCCTGTATATGTCTCCGCAGCGGTTTTTCAGGTATTGCATGGCTTCCCGCCTTGCCTGTTCCTTCTGTGCATATAGTTCATCCAGCTTGGCTTTCTCCCTGTCGTATTCCCGTTTGCACTGCCCGTATTTTTTTTCCAACCTTTCCTCTTCCTGACGATCATGTTCCCTGAAACCGACTGCCTCCAAAGATCCGTTAGCTTCCATAAGTTCCCGGTAATATTCGTTTGTGATTTGCATTTGTCTTTCGATGTCCCGGTCATGACATCTTTCATGCTGCCGGCAGATATGTTCAATATCGAGACGGTCGAAAAACTCCTTGCAGGTATTATACATTGAGATATTGTTTTCAATCTCCCGTTTCAGGCTGTTCAGCAATATGGAAAAGTGCGTACCCTCCGTTTCAAGCATGAGGCTGATAAGTGCCTTTTCAAAGGTCTGTGTGTCTTCATACTCTTTGTAAAAGTCATGAATGAACTTCTGCTTCTCAAAAGAGAGGCCGTCACCGGATGTTATTTCCGTATATGTCTTGTTGAGTTTCCCGTAGCGGGGTATCATTGAGGTTATTCTTTCTTCCATGCTATTGTTGTGTTTACAGTTGGTTGAATTTGTTCATCGCATTGGCCTTGATGTCATCGGCAACGTCTATGTATGGTTTCATCGCCTTGTAGTCGCTGTGTCCCGTCCACTTCATCACTACTTGTGCGGGAATACCCAATGCCAAAGCGTTGCAGATGAATGTCCGTCTTCCGGCATGGGTTCCCAGCAGGGCGTATTTGGGTGTGACGGTGTCTATACGTTCATTTCCCTTGTAGTAAGTTTCCCTTACCGGGTCGTTGATTTCCGCAAGTTCCCCCAGTTCTTTCAAATAATCGTTCATCTTTTGGTTGCTGATGACCGGAAGTGCCTTGTGATCTTCAAAGTGTACGCTTTTGTATTTTTCCAGTATCGCCTTGCTGTGGTTGTTTAACTCTATGATAAGGCTGTCCGCTGTCTTGACGGTGGTCACTTCTATATGGTCGGGCTTGATGTCGCTCCGTTTGAGGTTGTACACGTCCGAATAGCGCAGCCCGCTGAAACAGCAGAACAGAAAAACGTCCCTTACCCGTTCGAGATACTGCTTGGTTTGGGGTATCTTGTAGTCTTTCAGTCTGTTCAGTTCCTCCCATGTGAGGAATATTACTTTTTTGGGTGTGTTTTTCAGCTTGGGCTTGAAGCTGTCATAAGCCATGTTCTGATTGTGCCCTTTCTTGAAACTCCACCGCAGGAACCATTTCAGGAAGGCTATCTGCTTGCCTATGGTGCTATTACGCATATCTTTCTTGTTACGCAGGAAGTCCACATAGTCATTCAGACCGTTCTCGGTGAACGTATCAAAGGAAAGTTCATCCCTGAACTCTTTCAGGTGGTTCTTTACCGCAGCGAATTTTTCGTAGGTTGCGTCTGTCCAGTTGTTCTGTTTCCCGCATTCCCTTATAAACTCCTCGAACGCCTCCCAAAAGCTGATTTTAGGTCCTTCGGCTGTTTCCTGCTCTGTGACTGGTGCATCCTTCATCCTTGCATTGAAGCTGTCCTTTATCTGTGCGGGTGTGGGTAGTACGTTCTGTACTTCAAACTCTTTGAAGATGTTCTGTATCTCCGTGTACTGTCTTAGCAGGTCTGCATTGATTTCGGATGCGCTTTGCTTCAGTTTGTTTGTGCATCCGTTCTTTACCCTTTGTTTGTCCGTATCCCATTTGGTAGCGTCAATGCGGTAGCCCGTTGTAAACTCTATACGCTGGCTTGCGAATATCACACGCATACGGATAGGCACATTCTCTGTGATTGGCACACCGTTTTTCTTCCGGCTTTCCAGTGCGAAAATGATGTTTCTTTTGATATTCATAATTGGGTGTGTTTGAAAATTGACACCCCAAAATACACCCAAAAAGTGAGATATGCAAAGATATTAAGAGATATTTTATTTTCTGTTTACTTTGTAATAACTTGGTAATTAACAAGATATTACGAGTTTATGATATTGTTTGAAATGATAGGTGATAGAACCTGTCTCTCCGCTGGAAAGAATTGCAAAACAAAGAAAATCCCTGTAAATTAATACTTTACGGGGATTTTTTGTTTTTGGTGCATGGCAAAAATAAGCATATCAAAGCATTCTTTCGGTGTACTATTCGGTGTACCTGGTCTTATGCTTACATATGTGATATCCTCATGCTCTCAAAAAAGATCAAGAACTTTTCAAAAAAGACGACGACGTTTTTAAAAAAGAACAGGAACTTTTTTAAAAACGTCGTCGTCTTTTTTATTGTTACCAATGCATCGTAAACCGTCATTCTGTGGAGGTACAGACCTTTCATGCGTACTTTTTGCGGGGAAAAAGCCTAAAACACCCTACTTTATATCAAGTCGAAACGATCTATAAGAAAATGGTATGTGGCTGAAAACAAGTAATTTATGTGGAAATATACTTCAAAACATTGTGAGAGTATGAGAGCATGAATGAGAGCAATTTTTTTTATCCTTACTACATAAACCGTTAATAATAAACCTGTTATATATGCAGTGAGGGCATGAGGGTATACATGGCTCGAACTTTTCTTTGGAATATGCAAAACGGCTATATTCCACGATATAGGAATATATGCCGTTTTGATAGAGGGGAAATTTTTTATGGTATATAATTCCAATAATCCATATTTGTAATGATTTGAACTATAATTTTACGATCTCCTTCTCGTATTTCGTTGGGAGCATTCTGAGATGCATACGATATTTTTGCGCCCACTCCTTTTGCTTTTAACATTTTATTGGGAACTCCTTTCTTTATAAGTGCATTGACTACAGCGTCTGCACGTTTTTGGGATAGATCCATATTGTATTGTGATGATCCTTTTGCATCAGTACATCCTGTGATGAGATATTTTTTGCTTGTGTCTGTCAGCATAATTTGAGCTATTTCATCAATGATAGTAGCTGCTTTAGGAGTTATTTCTGTTTTATCAAACTCAAAATAGATATTGTTGAATAAATCACATAAAACATTGGGCTGGCTTGGAGTTTCTACAATTTGTTTCATGATTATAGGTTTTTCTATAACTTTTTCTATGATTTTTTCCACATATTGAATTTCCGGTTTGACTTTTAGGGATTTACCACCAATGCGCCACATCAATCGAATGCTTCCTTGCCATGAATTGGCTATATGTTTGTATGGCATGATGAGGTAGTCTCCTTGGAGTCCTATGCCAATGTTGTCATTAAGCCACATATTCACGCCTATTCCCAATGAAATAGGGATAAGATTTTGTTTATCTTTCCCTTCTTTAGTATAATCATTTGATAGATTCCATCCCATCTCCTCACTGTTGAATTCTTCCATCCCCTTATAGTTGATCTTAAAATTCTTGTACATATAGTTGGCTCCCATCCGTAGGAAAGGATCAATATAATTTGAATGGAGATATTCACCTAGACGCCACTGTAAACCGATTCCTGCCATACCTAGCCATCTTGATTCTTTACCGTTACGGACAGGATCGGAACTGTAGTCTAATGTTCCTTGTAAATCTAGATAAAAATGAGAGTTAAGTTCACGAGCAAAATATAGATTTCCTCCAAAAATAAAATCTTTTTTATTAGTACCTACAGTGTAACCGCCTTTATTATTAGTATGGAAATTAATGACATTAAAACGTGTCATTTGAAGTCCGGTTGCGCCTATACCTATTTCCCATGCTTTTTTATTATTATCGGCTGCTCCATTCTTTGCATTTTGTTGTGCATTTATAGGTAAACCGAAACATAATACTGAGGTAAAGCATAGTATGAGATGGATTTTATGTATATATATTTTCTTCATATTTTTATTCTTCATAGATAACTTGTACTTCGGGCAACTCATAAGAGCTGCTATAGTTTTCAATAATAAATGTTTTTTCATCCTTTCCTTTTCGGAGATAACCTTGATAATATCTATAGAAATATGAACTGTTGCCACTGTCAATGTATATGGATGAATTTAAAAATGGTGCGAATACTTTGAACGTTGGAACTTCTGCAGAAGATCTGTTATTAGAGCTTGATGCTTCTTGTGAGCCAGCTGTTGAGGTATATCTGAATGTGATATATGCCATTTTAAGTTTGCTGGCTTCTTCTTCAGTATATGCTATCGGTTCTACATAGTCCATTCCATTTTCTTTAACGACACGTGTGGTCGATGATTTGTAAATTCTTGTAAAGTCTATTTTTGAAAAATCCAATTCACCTTCAGCAGATGAGAAACTGGGTGCTTCTCCATTGGATATTATTTTTAATTTTAATGTTTTTAGCGTAGGTCCCATTTGATAAGGAGCTAATAAACAAACACCATTCCATTGGAAAGTTTCTCCATAATAAGGTTCTCTAGCTTTTACAGTGTAATAAACGTCACTTCCATCCCAATATTCAGATTGATTGTTTTTGAATTTTCCGGGATTTTCTTGAATGAACCGATAGGTATAAATATAGTAATAATATCCTCCATTATTTGAACTATAACTTTGGTTTGAATATAGTTTTTTGTCTGGCAAAATACTGTTGGGATTATTTTTGTCAGAGACTCTATATGCGTCTAAATTCCTTGAACCACTATTAGGTAAATAAGAAGGGATATTTTGCCATTGGTCTTCCGGATTAACTTTTCGTTGTATATAGAAATATAGATACTGATAATCGTATAATGAATTTGAATTATCGCGGAGGATCATTCTCATGCGTACTCTATTAGGAACATATGTGTTTTTAGCGGATTCTTGCGGCAACTTTCCGGCTAGGGTTACTTCTTTTACCGTTCCCCAGCGTAAGTTTATGTCTTGTATTTCGGGTAAATCTTCTTTAGGTACAATAAACTCTCCGTTTTCATTGGTAATGTAAGTTTTTTCCGCATTGATACCCGGCATGCCTTTTACTTGAGCTTTTGGTGCGATTTGTCCAGTTTCATCATATACTTTATAGAGTACACCTCCATCAGTTGTGCGTACATATTCACCATATTCTGATTGAGAATATTGTGCAATAACATTAGGTATGCCCTTAATGATGGTAACTTCTGTTCCCGGTTTTCCTGGTTCTCCGGGTTTGCCGTCTTTGCCATCTTCTCCGTCTTTGCCATCTTTCCCGTGTAGATAGTCATAAAAATCCTTTAACGTATTTTTTTCACAGTCCCATACTCCACCATTTTTGTGGTCAATAAGTGCATCTGTTGTACCGCAAAATTTAGCTAAGTCATTTTTCCACAGTTCATGTGCTGACAAACCATTGCTTCCGTTTATTCCGTCTTTACCAGCTAAATAATTGAAAAAATCATATTCTGAAACTTTGTCAGAAGGCCATTTTTGTCCTGGATTTTTAGGATCATTCATATTGCCTGTTCCTACAGTTTCTTTCCATAGTTCATAAGCGGATTTTCCATTGTTACCATTTGTTCCACTGAGGTAAGTGTAAAAATCTGCCATTGTAATTTTATCTTTGGACCATGCTGAATTATTTTTGTCTTTGATTTTATCATTTTTGACGTCATTTACCCATAATTCGTATGCAGATGCTCCGTTAACTCCTTTTTCTCCTTGAGCTTTTATTCTTGTATCAGTAGTACCTATCCACCAATTTCCGTTATTACCTATATGGGGAGATACGCCATCATCTCCTTTCTCTCCTTGAGCTTTTATTCCTGTATCGGTGGTGCCTATCCACCAGTTCCCATTTTTTATCACCGGGGTAAGTCCGTCCGCTCCTTTATCACCTTGTTCTCCTTTGGGACCTTGCACTGCAATCCCTGTATTGGATGTGCCTATCCACCAGTATCCGTCTTTAATGAAAGGGGTTAATCCATCGCTTCCTTTTTCTCCTTGAGCTTTTATTTTTGTATCGGATGTATTGATCCACCAGTTTCCATTAGGACCAATATAAGGGGATGTTCCGTCTTTACCATTTTCTCCTTTTTGACCTTGAGCCGGAAAATTTGTATCACGATTGCCAATATACCAATTACCATTTTCACCAACATGTGGAGTAATACCATTTTCACCATCTTTCCCTTTTAAATATAAAAAGAAATGTTCCATTGTTGTTTGGTCTTTGGGCCAATTTATATTGTCACCGGCAACAGATTGTTTCCATAATTCATAGGCGGAAAATCCGTCTTTGCCATTAATTCCATCCTTTCCATCTTTGCCGATAGCTTTGATTTTTGTATCTTTATTGCCGATATACCAATTCCCATTTTCGCCAATATGAGGTGATTCTCCGTCTCTTCCGCTAAGAAAATCCCAAAAATCGGCTTCTGTATTTTTTGAAGAAGGCCAAATGAGCGAAGGGGCATGAGGGTTGGTGACATTACCTTGGGTGATCAGGATTTTCCATTGATCGTATGCAGACATTCCATCTTTTCCTTTGTCTCCTTTTTCTCCTTTAATATAAACTAAAAAGTCTGCTAAATCAACTTGGGTGGAAGGCCAGTTTATATGACCGGTTTCAACTTCTTCTTTCCATATCTCATAAGCGGATTTGCCATTGGTTCCCTGAGGACCTTGGGGTAATTCAAAATCAATACTGCTGCACGAGAAAAAAAATGTGCAAAGTAGCACTGATAATACATAAATTTTGCATTTCTTCTTTGTATACATGACTGTAAATTATTAAAAATGAATTGTTCTTTGTTGTTACATATTGGATAAACTCCGTTCTGCTTTATTGAATATTGTATCGTTGGGGGGCATGCAATTTTATATTTTAGGTTATTCTGCTGTGTGCGATTTACATTATAATAATATTCACATTTTATTTGGGTGCAAAGTTCTATATTTGGTACTAAAAAGAAGTTGCGTATTTAAAAGATTTGTTTGCATATAATCAGTTCTTTCTTTTATATCTGCATAAAAAGGTTTCCTATTTTTCTAAATGTTCGTTTTGGGATAGTTTTAAATGGTAGATGCTTTATATGATTTTACAGAGGGGTATATGTGATAAGTTTTCCATATATTGATGGTGGATTATGATTAGGTTTTGTGATATTTGTTATTATAGATGTATAGAAACTCTTAAAATAGATCCATATACCGAGATCAGGAAACAAACTTATTATTAGCTTTAGTGTGTATGATGGAGATAAGTATATTCATAATTTTCAGGATGCGGGATGTTTGTTTAATCGTTTGCAGAAACTGAATATGTTTCAAGAGAAGGTGTATCTCTTGATTCTTCTCCTTTTTTACGTATTTCGTTAGGAGTAGCTCCGATATTTCTTTTACAGTAGGTTGTAAAATGGGAGAAAGTCTTGAAATGATAGTCCAGCATTATTTGTTTGATGGGTAAAGTACTTTTTTTTAATTTGAATTCAATTTCATAAGATGTTTGTTTTTGTAACCATTGATATGGTGTATCTCCATGGAAGTTTTTTTTGAATAACTGTGTGAAAACAGTATCATTATATCCACATAAAACAGCTAGTTCTTTGGCTGTTCTGCAAGCTTTGTAATGTGTCATGACGGATACGAAGAATTGAAGGTCGTTAGATAGCGCATCACGGAAAATGGAGGCAATTTCATTCTTCTTATAGCAAATTTTAAATAATGAGAACAATTCATATTCTTTGGCTCGATGTAAGTCGGGAATTTCTGTTCCATTTTTCATGTAATCGACCAGCAAATCTAAGTAGGAACGCATTAACGGATAAATGGGAAGGACTTCTACCGGTTTTACTTCTTCGATGGATATATCTTGCAGATACTCTATTGTTCTGCTATGTAGATAAGGAGCCACAATATTACATGCATGAATGACAAGTTGTACTTCATCCATTGCCTTGATTTTACATTGATGCAGGCTGCTGATGAAGAAAAATTCATTCTGCATTGCCATCAGAGGCATGGATTCTATATGATCTCTGAATAGGCATAATGATCCTTTTAGAACAAAACAAACTTGAAATTCATGGGTTTCGTTCAAGTTTTGGATAATCTCTCCTTTACTTATATGAAGACACCTGAATTGGCTGAATCTGGATAGCGCAAGAGGATCACGGTATAAATTCTTTAGTAAAAATAGCATTTCCATACATTATAAACATTTTAAGATAAAAAAAGTTTTGATACATCTATCCCGGACAAATATAACTTGATATTTAAAATGTTTTAAAGCTATAGGAGGAATATGCAACTAAATCATTGCTAATATGAAATTGAATCTTCTGTTTAAGAAAGAGTTTATCAACATATGAAATTATAAGGTATTTAAGGCCGGATGCTTTGGATGGTAGCTTATAAAGTGGAAGATGTTTACTGATTTTTTTATGAGTGAATGTAAATAAGTGATTTGGAATGGAGATAAATCTAAGGATCTTTTTCTTATTGCAATGAACAATAAGGAAATTACAAATAAAAATCCGAATATAAGGCCGCTCATGTGATACTGATTACTAAGTATCGATTATATAAGTATTCCCCATCTTCGGGAGTATGGTTCAAAGTACAAAGCAACCATTGGCATAATGGATTATTTGTGTCGTGGGAACAATAGAAGTAAATAAGGAATGACGGACTACCTATAAGTAGGGTAAGTACTGTCAGAATCTCTATTGTTCTATGATGAAGTGTCTTGTTCACAGGCATTTCATGATGTGTCAATTTAATCATGCTTGCTTTTTTTACAAAATTGGTTATAGAAATACATACTGATAATACCTATTAATGGTGATAATTTTCGGCTTTATACCTAAAAATAAGTACTCGTGTATTTTATGATGTATATGATTATCAGTAATAAAACCCCAATTTTTAGGTATTGTGTACTCTTGGTGGCAAGGGTAACTTTGCAACAAATTTGAAAACATAAAATAATAACTATTAATCAATAAAACTAAAGTATTATGAAATTGAAAAACTTTTTAGCGATGATGGCTATTGCATTGTGTGCAGTAGCATGTAGTGACAATGATGATAAAAAGGAAGATACCGTGATTCCGGCTCAGGAGGTTGCTGGTATTTACAATGGAACATTATCACTCTCAGTATCAGGAAATGATCAAGGAACGTCAGACAGTCAGGTGAAAATTACTGCGGAAGAAGGGGGAACTGTTCAAGTTCTTCTAGTTGGCGGTGCTGGTGAAGGAATGATGTCATTGCCGGATATTGCTATACCTGGAATTAAAGTGCATACCTCCGATAATGTCACTTATATTTTGCCGGAAAGTGCTGTTGATGTAACTGTTGGTTCTGTAAAATATACAGGAAGTTTACAAGGAACGATTAAGGATGAAAAGGCTGATCTGATCTTTACACTAAAGCCGGGAGCCATGCCTATGGCTATTACTGCGACTTTTGTAGGCACTAAATAGCATGAAAAGATATCTCTCTATTATAACCATACTGGGAATGATGCTTTTGCCATTCTCGGCATGTGATGGTATTTTGGAAGGAATATATGATAGTCCTGCTGCTTCGGATAGTAATGAATTGGGTTTTATAAGAACAGACCCTTCTACCCATTCGGGTACTATTTATATTGATGCTACTGATTATAGACGTTGGACTTTTATCGATTTCCATACACAAAAAGTAGATTCTGTAAATGTGACGGATTCTGAACAGAAAGAACCGGAGGAATGGGATATTGCTGTCCATCGTTATGATGTTAAAACCAATGCTGGAGCAGTATTGGAAACCGGTTTCACAGGTTTTTCCGCTTTACGGAATGCGGATGCGATGCCCGAAGGAGCCTATGTGGAGGATGTTTGGACTACCGCTAAGATAGCCATTGATATGTCAGGTATGATGGATGGTAATATTGTTTATATGGCATCCTATTATAATGAAGAACTATCCAAATGGTTGAATGTTGATAAAAGTAATATGCCACCTACCTATACTCTTTCAAACAAGGTTTATATGGTAAAGCTGAAAGATGGAACTTATGCGGCTGTTCGTCTCACAAATTATATGAATGCTAGTGGTGTAAAAGGCTTCATGACTATTGATTATATTTATCCGTTTGAATTGTAAACCGACATACGATATGCATAGACTACTCAGAAACGTGTGCTTGATACTGTGTTGGCTGATGGCGGTATCAGTATCAGCACAACGAATTATTTCGGGAACTGTATTTGATGAAAATAAAGAACCTCTGACGGGAGCAACAGTTTCCGTAAAAGAAAAAGTAACTTTGGGAACCACTACGGATACACAGGGAAAATACATGTTGAAATTACCCGATAATAGAGAATATACTCTACAGGTTTCATACATGGGGTATATCTCGCAGACTCATAAAGTGTCTGTCAGTAAAACAGGTAAAGTTGATTTTATACTGAAAGAAGATGCTGTAAATATGGAAACTGTAGTTGTAACGGGAACCCGTACTCCGAAACTCCTGAAAGATGTTCCCATTGTAACTCGTGTCATTACTGCCGATGAAATAAAAAAAGTAGATGCTACCCATATTGGAGATTTACTTCAGGCAGAACTGCCGGGAATTGAATTCTCTTATTCCATGGACCAGCAAGTTTCTCTCAATATGCAAGGATTTGGTGGAAATGCTGTACTTTTTCTGGTTGATGGTGAGCGTCTGGCAGGTGAGACTTTGGATAATATAGACTACAACCGATTGAATATGAGCAATGTGGAGCGTATTGAAATTGTAAAAGGTGCGGCTTCTTCACTCTATGGTTCGAATGCGGTAGGAGGAGTGGTAAACATCATAAGTAAAGTGCCTGCGGAGCCTTGGACTGTGAATCTCAATGGACGTTACGGGGCTTATAATGAGCAGCGTTATGGAGGAACAATAGGTTTCAATGTTGGAAAATTCAATAGTGTGACTAATGTACAGCATACCCAAGTAGATGAAAAAGATTTGGCAGATGGAAAAACAAATGAGGAAACGGAGGATTGGGCATTTAAAAAGGTGTATGGTGATAAAACTTGGAATTTCAAAGAACGTTTGGTCTATACTGCTAATGACCATCTGAAACTGACGGCACGTGCCGGATATTTTTTTCGTGAACGTGAGAAGTCACAGACTAGTAAAGACCGTTATCGCGACTTCAGTGGTGGGGTGAAAGGAAATTATGTATTGGATAAAGATAAGGATCTGGAAATAGCTTATTCTTTCGACCAGTATGATAAGAGCGACTACTTGCCGCAAGATGCTAATGATGTACGTGATTATAGTAATGTACAACATTCGGTTCATACTTTTTATAATCATACTTTTGTCGGTAAGCATATTCTCACCGTGGGTGGTGATTATATGCGTGATTATTTAATGTCCTATCAGTTTGCCAATAATGGAAGTAAACATCAGTATACAGTGGACGGCTTTGCACAGTTTGACTGGAACCCGACGAAATATTTCAATGTCATCACAGGATTACGTTTTGATTATTATTCAGATTCCGATATTAATCATTTCTCTCCCAAATTAGGACTGATGTATAAAATAGGAAACTGTTCATTGAGAGGTTCCTATGCCGGTGGTTTCCGAGCTCCTACTTTGAAAGAAATGTATATGAATTTTGATATGGCAAGTATTTTTATGATTTATGGTAATCCTGACTTGAAGCCTGAAACCAGCCATAATTTTTCTCTTTCGGCAGAATATATGAAAGGTCGTTATAATTTGACGGTGACAGGTTTCTATAATGTAGTTGATAATCGTATCACTACGGCGTGGAGTGAGGCGTTGAAAGGGCAGGTATATACCAATATATCAAATATCAGGATATCCGGTGCCGAGGCAAATGCTTCCGTCAAATATCCTTGTGGACTGTCGGCACGTTTATCTTACGCCTATACACACGAGAATATAAAGAAAGGGCAACCTGTCATTTCAAGTACTCGCCCGCATACGGCTACTGTCCGTCTTGAGTATGACAAGCATTGGAAGAACTATGCGTTTAATGTTGCTTTGAACGGACGCTTTCTGTCCAAGGTGAATACGGAGGAATATACTTCGAACACTTCTTATGAAGAAACTGAGAAGGTGACCTATCCGGCGTATACAATGTGGAAGCTTACGTTGTCTCAGAAAGTATGGAAAGGTGTTGATATGACTTTGGCGGTAGACAACCTGTTTAATTATGTCCCTTTCCGTTATTATAATAATTCGCCTGCTACTAAAGGAACAACTTTTTCAGCCGGTTTGTCATTGGATATAGAACAATTGTTCAAATGAAATTTGGCTGCTAATACTAAATAAACTATGTGATTTAAATAAAGATATGAAGAAGAAACAATTATTGATTGGCGGAGGGATAGCAGTCATCTTGCTGCTTTTGTTTGGTGTATGGAATCTTTGGTTCAGTGCAACTAAAGTGGCTTTCATCAACTATCAGGTAATCAGTTTAGGGCAGATATCTAAAGCTAATGACAACTCATTTATTAAAATCAGTGAACTGAGCACAGATGATCTGAACCGATTGGCCGGTTATGATATGGTATTTATCAATGCCATGGGATTAAGGATTACTGAAGAGCAACGTGCGCAAATACAAAAGGCAGCCGATGGTGGTCTGCCGGTATTGACTACTGCCGCTACCAATCCTGCAAACAAGATTATTTCATTGGATTCCATCCAAGCGGATATATTGAAACATTATCTGTCTAATGGAGGACGTCGTAACTATCGCAGTATGCTGAATTATGTGCGTGTGCATATTGATAAAAAACTATTCTCTGTGTCTGAACCGGAAGCCGTAATGAAACGTGCCGATGATGTGCTTTATCACATGGACCCAAAGAAACCCGAAGACGAAGAGTTGGGTTTCAATACGGTAGCCGGATACAATACTTTTCTGCAACATAACGGCTTGTGGAAAGAGAATGCTCCGCGTATTATTGTGACCGGTCCGATGGGTGAACCTTCCGGGCTTATTGCTAAATTGGAGGAAACTGGCAATATGGTTTATCCTATACGTTCCATGCGTTCTTTTATTCAGAACCATGGAATTGATTCTGTCCGTCCGTCTGCTATTATCAATATGGCGCATGGACGTATGGGTGAACCTATTGTAGATTATCTGGCGAAACAGAATATACCGCTTTTCTCTCCATTGAATGTAAATCGCTTGGTAGAGGAGTGGGAGAGGGACAAGATGGGGATGAATGGCGGCTTTATGTCACAAAGTATTGTTACTCCCGAGATAGATGGAGCTATCCGTCCTTTCGCTCTTTTTGGACATTATAAGGATGAGGAGGGTTTGCAACACGCTTATGCTATTCCAGAACGCTTGGAAACTTTTGTAGAAACAGTTAATAACTATATTGCTCTGCAGCGTAAACCCAATAGTGAGAAACGCGTTGCTATTTATTATTATAAAGGTCCTGGTCAGAATGCACTGACTGCGGGTGGTATGGAAGTGGTTCCTTCACTTTATAACTTGTTGCAGCGTATGAAACGCGAGGGCTACAAGGTGGACGGTTTGCCTACCTCTTCGAAAGAATTGGAACAGATGATACAATCTCAAGGAGCCGTATTTGGTTCGTATGCCGAAGGAGCTTTTGATCGGTTTATGGAAACCGGCAAGCCCGAACTCATAACAAAAGAACAATATGAGGGTTGGATAAAGAAATCCATTCGTCCTGAAATGTATGCCGAAGTAATAGCTGCCAATGGTGAATTTCCCGGAGCATATATGACTACTTCCGACGGCCGTTTAGGAGTAGCTCGTTTGCAATTTGGAAATGTGGTGCTCTTGCCACAGAATGCGGCCGGTAGTGGGGATAATGCATTTAAAGTAGTACATGGAACCAATGCAGCTCCTCCACATACTTATATTGCTTCTTATCTGTGGACACAATTCGGATTTAAAGCTGATGCGTTGATTCATTTCGGTACTCATGGCAGTTTAGAGTTCACTCCGCGCAAACAAGTTGCTTTGTGCAGCAATGACTGGTCCGACCGTCTGGTAGGTGCATTACCTCATTTTTATATTTATTCCATCGGCAATGTAGGTGAAGGGATGATTGCTAAGCGTCGTTCGTATGCAGGATTGCAATCTTATCTTACTCCACCTTTTATGGAAAGTAGTGTCCGCACCATTTATCGTGAACTGACTGAGGCTGTCAAAACATACAATAATTTACTTCCGGCCGATGGGCAGGCTGTACTGTCTACCGGAAATAAAGACGCTTTGAACCGTGCTTCATTGGCGGTAAAGAAACTCACGGTGAAATTGGGCATCCATCGTGAATTGGAATTGGATAGTCTTCTTACTGTTCCTTATGCCGAGGAAGATATTCAGCGTATAGAAAATTTTGCAGAGGAATTGGCAAATGAGAAGATTACAGGTCAGTTGTATACAATGGGGATTCCTTATGAACCCATTCGTATTACTTCCAGTGTGTATGCTATGGCTACCGAGCCGATAGCCTATAGTCTGTTGGCATTAGATAAACTACGTAATCGTGCGGACGGACAGGTAGAGAAACATCGCACTCTTTTTACTCAGCGTTATTTAGAACCTGCACGTGATTTGGTCACTCGTCTGTTGGCTGATCCATCGTTGGCTTCTGATGAATTGATTTGCCGTATTACTGGCATTACTTCCGATGAACTTGCTAAAGCACATGAAATCAATAAATCCCGTAATACTCCTCAAGGCATGATGGCCATGATGATGGCATTAGCTGAAGAAGCTCCGGCTGAGGCTAAAACACATGCTGATATGAGCAGTGGAATAATGCAGGCTGACCAAAGCGGATGTTCGAAAAGGAATAGCATATCCGGGTCTATGAAAGAGAAAATGAAGGAAATAGCGAAAGGTATGAATCCTGAGAAAGCTATGGAACTTGCAAAAAAAATGGGTGCAAGCCCTGAAGCTTTAAAGAAAATGGAAACAGGAATGTACAAGAGCCGTGCTGTAGGTATGAATACACTGGCCAAAGATACGGTTACAATGAAAACAACTTCTCGAGGAAAACGTGAAAAAGCGGATAGTGATAAATTCGGAGGCATGGAAGCGATGATGAAAGCTATGATGTCCAAGAAAAAAGAATATTCTAAAGAGGAGATGAATTTTGCTTTGGCTGTCGTGGAAGTAGAACGTACCTTGAAGAATGTGGGCAATTATAAGAGTGCTCTTTTGGAAAGTCCGGAAAGAGAATTGACCTCTATGGTGAATGCGTTGAACGGAGGATATACGCAGCCTTCACCGGGTGGTGATCCCATCGCCAATCCTAATACATTACCTACAGGACGAAATCTTTTCGCTATCAATGCTGAAGAAACTCCGTCGGAATCTGCATGGGAAAAAGGAAAACAATTGGCTGACAACACTATCGAAATGTATCGCCGTCGTCATAATGACTCTGTTCCTCGTAAAGTAAGTTATACATTATGGAGTGGAGAATTTATAGAAACCGGCGGTGCTACTATTGCACAGGTGCTTTATATGCTGGGTGTAGAGCCTGTTCGTGATACGTTTGGGCGTGTGACGGATCTTCGTCTGATTCCTTCTGCTGAATTAGGCCGTCCTCGTATTGATGTGGTAGTGCAGACTAGTGGGCAGCTGCGAGACATTGCTGCTTCACGTCTGTTTCTTGTTAATCGTGCCGTAGAGATGGCTGCCAATGCTAGAGAAGATCAATTTGAAAATCAAGTAGCAGCAGGTGTTGTGGAAGCTGAACGTGTATTAATAGAAAAAGGTCTGACTCCAAAAGAGGCCCGTGAAATGTCTACTTTCCGTGTGTTCGGAGGAGTGAATGGTAATTATGGTACGGGTATACAAAGTATGGTGCAATCTGGTGACCGTTGGGAAAGTGAAAAGGAAATCGCCGATGTTTATTTGAATAATATGGGTGCTTTTTATGGTAGTGAAAAGAATTGGGAAACTGTTCGCCAATTTGCTTTGGAAGCTGCTTTGACACGTACGGATGCGGTTATTCAGCCACGTCAAAGCAATACATGGGGTGCATTAAGTCTGGATCATGTGTATGAATTTATGGGAGGTATGAATCTTGCTGTCCGTAATGTGACCGGTAAAGATCCTGATGCGTATCTGAGCGACTATCGTAACCGTAACAATGCCCGTATGCAAGAGGTGAAAGAAGCTATTGGTATAGAGAGCCGTACCACAATATTCAATCCTGCTTATATTAAGGAAAAAATGAAAGGGGAGGCCGGCGCAGCTAATACTTTTGCTGAGATTGTGCAAAATACGTATGGTTGGAATGTCATGAAACCTCAGGTTGTTGATAAGGAAATGTGGAATGAGATATATGATGTGTATGTAAAGGATAAATTTAACTTGGGAGTGCAGGATTATTTTGAAAAGCAGAACCCTGCCGCTTTGGAAGAAATGACTGCGGTAATGATGGAAACTATCCGTAAAGGAATGTGGCAGGCTAGCGGGCAACAGATAGCGGATATTGCCAAACTACATACCGATTTGGTGAATAAATATAAACCGTCTTGTTCTGGTTTTGTTTGTGATAATGCTAAATTACGTCAGTTCATAGCTTCTAAAACGGATGCACAGACTGCATCCCGGTATAAGGAAAACATCAGTCAGATACGTGAAGTTGCTGCTTCAAAAGAGCAAAAGGGTATGGTGATGAAAAAAGAAGAGATGAATACAGTCGGTACGGAACAACAGACGAATACGGTAAGCAATACTGTTGTTTGTGTTGTAGTGGTGGCTGCTGTTCTTGTTTTAATTGTATTGGTGCGTTGTCGCCGTAAAAAAATGCAGGAATAACAGGCTATGGAAACAGTTGTAGTTGTTCTTATGATATTGGTCTGTTTCAATTTTATGATGAAACAGACATTTCGTAAACGAGGATCGGTTGCAGCAATAGCTGTTGTAGCCACCCTCTTTGTGGGACTGATGTGGCCATATGCTATTCAGCAGTCTAAGACACAGATTGCTGATTGGTTGGCAAATGTCCAATTGATGCTTGACACTTCGGTGGTGCTTACAGTGGAAGTTGCCTTACAGATGGCTTTTTGTATGTTGGCTGTTCATGTGCTTACTACAGGGCCTGTTAAGAAACGTACTCTTTTGGCTTACCGTGCTTTACGTTGGTTTCCGGGGATTTTGATATTTCCTGTCTTGTTTAGCGGATTAGTATATCTTATCTTCTCTTTTCCGGGTGTTTCCTTTTCTCTTGTCGCATGGAGTATGGCGGCAGGTGTATTGATATTGATTTCTGCAGGCACATTGTTTCTTCGTTATCTTTTGCCGGAAAAGGAATTACGGTTGGAGCTATTGTTCCTCACTAATGCATTGACCGCCATATTGGGAATTATTGCTACTGTAAATGGTCGTACCGCCGTAACAGGTGTAAGCGAGGTGGATTGGGGGGCATTGACCGGCTTGATAATTATGCTGGCAGGTGGAGGACTCATTGGATTGGTTATATATAAATATAGACGAATAAAAACAAACATTTAAAACTTACTGACATTATGAATCTTATATCAGACATTCTGTTTTGGATTTCGAACGGACTTTTAGTCCCTGTTGTTGTATTGCTTATTATTCTTTTCATCCGTTCGCTATTATTGATAGGCAGTTTTTTCGGGCAGTATCTGGCTATTCGGCGTACGGATGCGTTGTTGCGTCAACAGCTTGATACACTGACTATAGATACTTTGCCCGAATTGGAAGGCAAACTTCCTGTGAAGTCGAACTCGTTGGTCATTGCGTATATCCGTCGGGTGTTGGAGTCAAAAGACCGTCCGGCACATGTGCAGCGCCTGTTGGCTGATTTTGAAATTACTGCTGATAAGGATTTGGCTATTTCAAAAACATTGACCAAGATGGGACCGATGCTTGGATTGATGGGTACATTGATTCCAATGGGACCTGCTTTGGTGGGACTTTCTACTGGTGATATCGCTTCTATGGCGTATAATATGCAGGTCGCTTTTGCTACGACTGTAGTTGGTCTGTTTTCTAGTGCTATCGGTTTCATAACCCAGCAGGTGAAGCAACGCTGGTATTTACAGGATATGACTAATCTGGAATTCCTTTCTGAATTGCTCACTGAAAAACGTACAGCTTGAGATGAAACGTAATTTATTAAGAAAAGAGGAGGATAGTGACCCGATGAGCGTGGTCAGCAATCTGTTTGATGTGGCGATGGTGTTTGCTGTAGCGTTAATGGTGGCCTTGGTTACCCGTTATAATATGACTGAAATGTTTAGTCAGGAAGATTTTACGATGGTGAAGAATCCGGGTAAGGAAAACATGGAAATCATAACCAAGGAAGGGCAGAAGATTAACCGTTATACCCCTTCTGAGGATCAGGATGTCAAAAGCGGCAAGAAAGGAAAAAAGGTGGGTATTGCCTATGAATTGGATAATGGAGAAATCATTTATGTACCCGAAGAATAAACTTGTATAAAGGAAAGGGAGGATAAAGTTAAAACTAGAACTTGCCATTTTATATAGCCGAACAGAATTTATTTGAGAAATATAGGGCAAATAAAGTAACTTGACTTCGTGAGCCAAGTAAGTTAAGTGAAAGTGTCAAGTAAGTTAAGTTACTTGCCCAATGCACTTAAGTTACTTTTGAAGCTATCGGGGATTCATCCATCCTATTTTCCACAAATTAATTCTGTTCGGCTTTTAGTTTGAAGTACCTTTATTACATACATATGTGTGGTCCGATATATATATGTATGTAATAAAGGTATTTTCCCTTTTTCTAGTATCGGTTGATAACTTTTTTTGCTTTGTTTACGGCAGTGGTAGGAGAAATCTTATCCATGCTTGATTCATCAAACATTTTCAAGGTTTTGTCTATATTCTTAATAGCTCCTTTATTGCCTTTTTCTTCAAATTCTTCTTTCAGAATGCGTACTTTCTCAAAAAATTGTATTCCTTCTGTCAGGCGTTCCAACCGGATGGATGAACGGGCGCCCGGATAAATCATATACGTGTCTCCGGCAGCCCAAGCTGTGAAACGGCTGTCTTGTAGGGGATTTTTCACCCAGCTGTTTAAAGCCCAACGAAGATATCCGTCCAGATTTTCTTTCGCACTATGCCATGCCAGCCATTCAGCTTCGGCAGGTTCGCTGAAAGTGAAAGTGTTGGGGCGGGGCTCTGTGCAGCAGGTATAATAAGTAGTTACTTTGCCTGCCTTCCGGCGCGCTTCAATCTCTTCGGGAGTAAATTTCTCGGCAATGGTGATACAATAATCATTCAGATCATCCAATAGTTCTTTGTGATAAGTTCCTGCCAAAGAAACTTTAAAGTCTTTATCAGCCTTACGGATCACTTTCAGTGTTTCCTGCATGTCCTTCATCGGGCGTTCGTCCATCGCAATGTGAGTGATATCGAACCAGCCTTTTGCTTTCAGATGCTTTGAGAAATCTTGCAGCATATTCATCCAAAATTCTTCATAAGCAACTTCACCCGGTTTGGCGTCCAGAAATTTGAAAGAGTTGCTGGCCTGATCAAAATATTGGAAAGAAAGGCGCCAGGGAACCATAGAATAGCAACTGATTTGTTTTTTGACACCAAGATCCATCATAAATTCCACCCACTTGTCGAATACGGTATAGTCAAAATACCAGGTTCCATCCGCTTTTTTCAACCAAGTGACCATGCTTTCAAAAGCATCATAGGTCTGTCCGTTCCAAGGCTTGTGCATAATGGAGGCTGTGATTACCTTACCACCTGCATCGGCATACAGTTTCATCAATGGGCGCATCAAATCGAAATGTTTTTTGCTGAACGGTTCCACATTGTAGTAACGGGATACTGCATAAGGGTTCTGCCATAAATCCAGATGGAAAGCCCATTCGGAAGGAGGAGGCAGCGTACGGTTCTTCACTTGGAGGTTCAGTTTTAATTCAGACAAGGTGATACCGTCGGCTTTCACTGTGACGGTTCCTGTGTATTTCCCGGCTTTAGTGCCCTGAGGGATGTTTACGCTGATCCATCCCCCTTGGGTGGAGTTGGCGGGAAGGGTTAGAGTAGGAGTGATATGGTCTATTACATCTGCTACTAAAGTTGAGTCAAAATCAGCACTGTTTCGATAGCCACATGCGCCCAAACCGTCTTTGTTCAGTTCATCGGTTATAACGTAACGGACAAAGCCTGTTCGGATATTCTCTTTACTGATGGTTGCACTGCCTGAGGTTAAATCGCTGACCATGAAAGTCAAGTCATTCAGCGCTTTGGGAGTCCATACTACCAGTTGGGCTGAAATTTTCTCACCTTTCCATGCAGTAAGATTCATACTTTTCTGCGCACTATGGATGGGAGCCGGTTCCTCTTTCTTATAGCGGATGTCTGTGCTTCCCCAGCTGATTTGTGGAGCTGTAACTTTCGCCCATAAAGCGGGGTTGGTGGCAATAGGATTGGCTGCTTCCTGATAATATTCGGAAGTTTGGGCGTTCATACATACTGTTGACAACAGGAGAGCGCCTAGAAATAGGAGTTTTTTCATAGGTTATATAATAGTTAGTTGAAGTTACAAAGGTAACTCAGGGAGAGTTAATTTCCAAATAGGAACGGTGGAGTTTGCATAATTGCATAGGAATATTTATTTTTGACGAGTTATAATAATAAGGAAGATAGAGATGAAAAGAATGGTAAATGTGCTTTTTGCTGGTGTACTGGCTATGACTGTACTGTCCTGTGGCGAAGAGAAAAAAGGATATACTCTGAATGGAGAAATATCGGATGTTAAAGATGGAATGGTGTATCTGAAAAAATATCAGGATAAATCGTTCATAGCTGTGGATTCGGCTGTGATTACTGACGGTACTTTCAAATTTGAAGGTGTTTGTACTGAGCCATTGGCTTATGGGCTGACTACGTTCAGGGATAGCAAACGTCCGTTGGTATTCTTTTTAGATAACGAAAAGATGCAGTTGAAGATGAATGAATCAGAAAAGATACTGACAGTGACAGGTTCTGCCATTAATGATCTGTATGCACAAAATGCTCCTTTGACTCGTCAGGATGGATATAGCATAGATAGTCTGGTTGCTGTTCACCCGGCATCTGCTGTTACCCCTTATTTCATAGTGAAGGATTTCGCTTATAAGTTGAATCTGGAAGAAATGAAGGCATTGCGTGCCAAACTGGATGCTTCATTGGATGAAACCATGTATGTCAGTCAAATAGATGGCTTTATCAAGCGGATGGAAGATATTCAGGTCGGTGCTGTGGCTCCGGATTTTACATTGCCCGATGTAGACGGTAATCCTGTCACATTATCCGGTTTGAGAGGAAAATATGTACTGATTGATTTTTGGGCTTCCTGGTGTCCTGATTGTCGCAAGGAAAATCCGAATATTGTTGCTGCCTGGAATAAATACAAGGATAAGAATTTTACTATTTTAGGAGTTTCTTTGGATCGTAAGAAAGAACCTTGGTTGGCCGCTATTGAGAAAGATCAATTGGCATGGACTCATGTTTCAGACTTGAAGGACTGGAAATCGGATGCAGCCGTGCAGTATGCTATTCGTTGGATTCCTATGAATTTCTTGTTGGACCCCAATGGGGTGATCTTGGCTGTAGGATTGGAAGGGGAGGCTTTGCAACAAAAGCTGGATGAGGTTTTGAAATAACAAGTTTGCTGTAAGATTATGAAAATAAATGTACCAAAAGCCAGGGGTTACTGTTGGTTCTCCATTGGCTTTTGATACATTTTGTTGTCTTTGTTCACATCATTGTTCTTTCTCTTTAGTCATTATCACGTCCGAAGGAACAGAAAATCCTATCAGTTCTGTATATTCATCCGGTTCTTCAAGGGCTAATCCTAATTTTTCATCCAGATGCCAACGAATTTTATCGGAAGAAAGCAGAAGTATTTTTCCGCCTAATATCCCTTTTCCGCCGAAGTGCTTCTTCCGTTGGTCGTAAAATAAAACTCCGACTCGATTAGGATCAATGTAGTCCAAACTGGTAGCATTGTTTGAAGCCCAGATAGAAAAATCTTGAGTTCCCTTTTTTTTGTCCAAGTGCCAAATAGTATCTCTGATACTAAAATAGTTTTCTACAATTATTCCCTTCACTGATAGAAAATATCCTCCCATAAGACCATTTATAATCATGTGTTGATCCTCTGCATATCCTTTTTTAAGAACTATTTTAAAAATCGTATCATTTGACTGATACATCCAAGTCCCGATATAAGCATCCAAGTTTTTTGTTGGAGCAATTTCCTTTTGGGCAAAACTAACTGTGCTGATAAAAAACAAACACAAAACAAATTCTATTCTTTTCATGACTTTTCTTTTTATTGGTTACATTCCATATTTACAGATTTCCCATTAGAAGCTAGTTCCTGAGCATTCCAAGTCGGATTGCTTTCATCAATATTCGAACTAAACATCACTGACAGACCGGAGTTATTGCGATCTAAAAATTTAAGCAACTGACCTATACATTCATCAACTCCCCCTCCGCTTGCACCAACTATATAAGCGTTCCAACTTTCGGAAAGTTCACCATTTCGAACTTTGGTAGCGAAAGTATTAAAATCTGTGGGAGAAGTTATCATAATACTCATACATCCGAACTCTGAAACTACTCCATAAGTAAAATTCTCTGATTTCACATATCCCTGTTGGTATCGTATAGCTAAAGCCTTTAAATCTGCCCATGAAGTAATCATAGAGCCTGTAGGGTGGGAATGGTACCATTCCATGATTTCTTTTCCTGCTATTTGATCATTTGTGAATTTGGCACTTCCTGATTCTTGTACGTTCGGGAAAATAGTTTGCCCGTCTGAAGTCTGTATAAAGCCTTGCTCCACAGTATTGCCTGCGGAAAATGTTTTTCTATACACATCTTTTATACGCGATTTAAATGCTGCGTCCTGCGACAATGTTTTAGCACGTTTACAAGGAGTAGGAGGTGTTTCAGGAGGATTTGAAGGAGGATTATATCCACCACCTCCGCCATCCATTTCGTCATCATCCAATGAAACGCAAACTTCATGATACTCAGGATGTAAATACTTGTCGCAAATTACATCGATGCCGGGCAGCCCCAGTTCATGATCCCAAACGATATCATTATGACAATTCCGCTTTTCCATCCAGTCTATTTCCGTATTACATACGGATTGTCCTCTTCCTCTTTGCAAACTCATACGGTATCCTTCCTCTGTTCCCGGAGAAATGGAGGCTGTTATTTTCCCTGATTCATATTTCCAACCATTTACCAATCCATAATTGAAATTGTAGAATAAAACTTTTCCATCAAAATCAGCTTCACGATGTAAATAAGAATTGTTTTCAAAAGAGGTGGTATGCATCAAATAATCATAAGTACCTATGAATACCATGATGAAGTTGTAAATCTCACCTGTTTCTAGATTCTTCAATATTACCATGCGTGCTACATTATATATTTTATCCAAATCATCTTGTAGTTCATATTTTTCTTTTGTCTCGTTATCCATAAAAAATGTACTACCGCTTGTCATTAGAGTCGTTTCGACTACCTCTAAATCTCCTTTTCTACTTTCTTTAGCCTTGTTCCAATTAGGCTTTGCTGGAATTCGCCCGTCAGCACTTAAGGATCTAACTGTAGTAGCTGAGGAATTGGTGGCATTATACCATTGTTCTGCTTTAGCAATGGTCAATTCTTTATTGCTGTCAAAAATAACTTCATCAGTTACATTGGAGGACCATTCATCTTGCCAACATGAATAAACTATCATACTGACAAAAACCAAAATGCCAACAATAGAAATTTTTCTTTTAAGTGTTTTTCGTTTCATAGTATCTATTTTTGATTTGTGGTTAGTATGGGTTGAGAATATTTGCAATAATATCAAAAAAAGTAACTTTACAAAACCCTTAAGTAAAAAGATAGTTATTAGAGAGCCTTTATTTAAAAGCCTTCGGCTTCGAAGCTATCTTTTTTTCGAAAGTATCTGTAATAAGCGTTAGTGCCCCATCTCCGGTAATATTACAAGCTGTTCCGAAACTGTCCTGTAATGCAAAAATCGTAAGTAGTAATGCCGTTCCGGCTTCATTAAAGTGAAGAACAGAGATGATTAGCCCTAAAGAGGCAAGTACTGTTCCCCCCGGTACTCCCGGTGCACCGATGGCGAATAATCCTAATAACAGGATGAATAAAGTAATTTGTAATATACTGGGCATACTTCCATAAAGCATTTGGGATACAGTGAGTACAAATACGGTTTCTGTCAGGATAGAGCCGCATAGGTGTATATTGGCGAATAAAGGTATCGTCACATCACTGATTTCTTTTCGAAGGATAGGGCTTTTGCGGGCACATTCCAACGCCACTCCCAGCGTAGCTGCTGAAGACATTGTACCTAATGCTGTGAGGTAAGCAGGACCATAGTATTTCAATACCTGCCAACTATTTTTTCTTGAGTAAACAGCTGCAATGAAATAAAGCAATGACAGCCAGATGAAATGACAAACAATAACAACTATCAATACGGAGAGGAATACCGGTAACTGCTTCGTAACAGCTCCCTGATAGCTAAGAATGCAGAAGTTAGCGGCAATAAATACGGGAAATACGGGAAGCAGTACTCTTTTCACCAATTCAAGTACCATCTTTTGAAAAGTATCCAGTAGTTTTGATATTTCATCCGATTTAACCCAAGCAGTAGCAAGTCCTATCAAAGCTGCCAGTACAAGGGCCGTCATAACATTCATGACCGGTGGAATATCTATTTTTAGTAAATTTTCCGGCAATGCTTTCAGTGTATTGGCATCATCGGCTATATGCAGAAAAGGAATCACATTGTAACCTACGGCTGCTCCGAAAAAAGAGGCTCCGATAGATGATAGGTAGGCTATGCCGAAAGCGAATAAAAGCATCTTTGATGCATTGCTGCGCAAATGGGCAATAGAGGGGGATATGAATCCCAGAATAATAAGGGGAACCAGGAAAAATATAATCTGTCCCGTGATGTGCTTTATACAGATAACGACTTCCAGCACTGCGTCATTAACAACAAAGCCTGCCAACAGTCCGATAATTACGGCAATAAGCAGTTGTACGATAGTATTACTTAGAAACTTTTTCATATATTTTTTTCAGTTAAACGATGAATATCCGGAAAAAGTTTGCTGTATAGGTATGTTATTTCATAGCTTGAACAAAGATAGAAAAATAAAATAGAATGCCGTATGAAAAACAGAAAAAGACGGGAAACATCACGCTCCCCGTCTTATGAAATCTTTTTGCCTTATGCTAATACCTTGATTAAGTGAAACATTTAAAAATCTCTCTTATAAATAATAGTTGTTACTGAAATATGAATTAAAAGTTGTTTTTACCTGTGTCCCACCATAGCCGTGTACCGCCATTGTCTGCACCACCAAGAGCCGTACACAGATTTTTATACTGCTCAGGATCTTTTTTGGCATCATCTTGTGAGAAGGGGAGGCGGCGAATCATGATGTCTGTATCAATTGTACCATTGCTGTTGTTGGTTTGTACTTTGAATAATTTCGGATATCCGGTACGGCGCTGTTCTGCCCATGCTTCCATGCCTTCTGGCCAGCAAGCAATCCATTTTTGAGTGATAATTTTTTCAAGTTGTTCTTCTTGATTAGCTGCATCGTCAAAATTGGGAGTGGTGGTTATTAATGCTTTCATGTCTTTTCCGGGGCCTGCTGCGTAATTAATGTAATCTGTCGGTTTACCTTTACTTGTCAGATATAGGCTTGCATCTCCGGCACCCCATTGGCTGAATGAAGTTTGGACACCGGTTTCATAACATTGCTTTGCGCTTTCGTTTTTCGGATTGATACCTCGTAAAGATGCTTCGGCACGTAAGAACCAAGTTTCTGCTGCTGTCAGAAGAACGGCGGGTGTGGATGCTGTGATTGTTTGGGTGTTGATAAAGGAATAGCTTTGGTAATAATTGGGGTCACCGTCCTTGGCATATACTCCTTGAGGTACTCCTAGATATTCCTCTGTATGCTCTGCCAATGTCGCCGGATTATAATATATACTGATGCGTGGATCTTTATAACCGTTTAGGACAGAAGCTATTGTTGCTCCCATATAGGTTTCTCCCCAACCGGCAACACCTGCTAACGGGTTTTGATACCCCTTACCGGAGATTTGTATGTTTTCATCAGAAGATTCTATGACACCATAAGAGTTTTCTAATGCTTTTTGGGCTTCACTGGTAGCAAGTGTCTTATCTACATTAGATACGCGCATAGCTAGACGAAGACGTAATGAATTGGCAAATTTTATCCATCTGCTGGCTGTAGGACAATTGCACATATTAATGCTTTTCACGCCATCTTCTTTGCCGCCTTCTTTCAAATAAGTATCCAATGCGTCTACAGCTTTATCCAGATCATCAAAGAATGCTTTATAAGCTTCTTCTTGGGTATCAACAGAGTTTGTTTCGTTTTTTCCGAATTTAGAATAGACAATAGGGCCATAAGTATCAGTTATACGGTGCATGGCTTCTACTTTTAAAATAAGGGTTGCACCATAAAAATGTTTGTATTTGGCTTCATCTTGTGTAATTAATGTTGATTTATGGGCTACTGGAAATATATAATTATAAGTATAATTCCACGCACTGGCTGTCCATCCGGCCTCTAATGCATATACTGTATTTTTATCGCTGAATTTGGAGGCAAAATCATGAAAATATCCTGAGAACATATCATGATTCAAGTTTTGGAATGTCTGCCAAGGCCAAGTGGTGCCTTCTCCCCAGTCGTAGTTAAAATAAATACCTTTTTGAATTGTCTCAAAGTTAGTAGTGTATTTTTGGAAATCATATTCTTTTACAGTATCATCAAAACTACCGTTGATTTTATTGTCAGATTCGAATCCGTCTGTGCATGAGGCTAAACTCAGAAGGCTTCCCACGCATAAAATTGAAATATATTTTGAACTTTTCATAATGTCTTTGTTTTAAAATTAGAATGTAAATTTAACGTTGAAACCAATATTACGTGTAGTCGGCATGCCGAAAACATCAACGCCCTGCAGAGTATTACCTACTGATAAAGTTGCATCCGGGTCAAATGGAGCATCTTTGTACAAAAAGAATAAGTTACGTGCAACCAATGTGAGATCTAATCCTTTGATGAATTTGGTTTTGGCAAGGAGGGTTTCCGGGAATGAATAGCCTAGTGTCAATTCTCGTAAGCGTACATTCGTTGCATCATACATATAGTATTCTGAGATGCCGTTACGTCCTCCGACTGTACCATAGAAGTTAGGAACATCTTTGAATAGGATGCCTTCATATTCCACATAACCGCGATCACGGGATTCTCCGGATTCTTTGCTGACTCCCATTGCGTCAAGATGTGCTTGTGTCAATGACATGACATCTCCTCCGATACGTGCATCAATCAAGAAATACAAAGTAAATCCTTTGTAAGTAAAGGTATTGCTCCATCCTAATAAAGCATCAGGATTAGCATTGCCTAGTAAAGTATTGTTACCTGTAACTTTGATTGGATTTCCTGTCTCGTTTAATTTAATCTTACCATTTTCATCTCTTTCGAATCCGTTTCCATAAATATCTCCCAGTTTCCCACCTTCTTTTACCCACATGTCATAAGCCATGGAGAATCCTTCAGAACCGTAGCGGAATGATTTATAATCCTTGTGTAAGGAAACAACTTTGTTTCTGTTCATGGACATGTTTACAGCGGTTTTCCAACGGAAATTTTCATTCATCAAAGGAGTACCCTCTAGTGTCAATTCGATACCAGTGTTACGAATTTTACCTGCATTGATATAACGGAACGCATAAAGTGAACCAGCCGGATTGGCTACTCTTAACAGTTGGTTCTTTGTATCTGTACGATACCATGTAAAGTCAATTCCGAAACGATTATTGAAAAACTTCCATTCTGTACCGAATTCAATGGAAGTACTGATTTCCGGTTTCAAATCACCACGTTGTTCTATATCGTTTGTTTGGATACTTCCACCACATTGAATGATATCAGCTAAATTGGTGATGCCGATGGGAAGGTCATTGCCGACCTGTGCAAATGAACCACGGAATTTTGAAAAATTGATCCATTCCGGTAGTTTGATGCTGTTGCTCATAATCCAAGTCAAACCTACTGACGGATAGAAAAATCCATTTTTCATACTTTCTGTGTTTGCCAGGGTGGAAGACCAGTCATTACGTGCTGTAATATCTAAATAAATAGCATCTTTCCAACCCACTTGTGCTGTACCAAATAAAGATTGTATAGTACGTTTCGCATCAATTGTTTGGTTGATATATCCCTTTGAAGAGAATATAATATTGGAAACGGTAAATACATTAGGACGATATAAAGATGCTGTTTTGGAGTCGATCATTAAAGAATTGGCTTTGCTGACGTTAATGCTGGTTCCTAATGCGGCATTGATGGAAAAATCACTAAAGGTTTTGTTGAACATGGCCATGAAATCACCATATACTTGGAAGTTTTGTTCATCCGACCATACATAGCGTCCGTTAGGTAACCCTGTTTCATCATTTTTTCCGGCAATGTTTGCTGCTGTTGATGCATACATCTTGTTGTCAAACTTATCACTTACATAGTCTACATTCCCGCGTGCCTGGATACTTAACCAGTCAGTTGCTTTTATATTTGCACTGATAGAAGCTAATGCACGGTAACGTTTACTCTTGTTGGTCACACGATTTTTTATCCAGTACGGATTCTGATCCCATTCGCTGAATGAGCCGTCTTCATTTTTTGTATACCAATTCTGTAAGTTCATATTGCGGTCAGTATCGAAAACTTCAAAGTTTTCAGCGTAGGGAGCCAGATCGGCACCACGGGGAAAAGAATACAAGCCAACCAGCGGATTCAGATAATAACCACCTCCGGCAGGAGTATTACGGATAGTTTGTGTCATCAAACTGGCATTTCCGTCCAATTTTAAACGATCATTAAAGAAACTGGCTGTTTCACGGAAAGTAATATTGTGCTTTTGAAGCTTATTTGAGTCCACGATACCTGTTCCCCGGGTATTGGCATAAGAAAAGTAAGTTTGCATTTTGTCATTACCTGTTTGGAAGGTTAAAGAGTTGATGGCTGTAATACCATTGCCAAACCAATTACCTACGTTATCATAGTCTGTCAGATTTCCTTTGTCGCCCCAACTGCTGGTACCATCGGCAGTTTGTCCATAATTGTTTTGAAATTCCGGCAGGCTGACAGCATGGTCTACTGTCAGGTTAGAGGAGAATGTGACTCTTGACATACCGGCTTTCCCTGATTTTGTAGTAATTAAAATAACACCGTTGGCAGCTTGGGAGCCATAGAGAGCAGCGGCAGATGCACCTTTTAATATACTCATACTTTCAATATCATCAGGGTTCAAGTTGGAAACACCGTCACCAGAGTCATGGTTGACCCCGTCATTTTCACCTCCCATAACGGTGGCTGTTGATTCTGTTGTGATATTCAGCATAGGAACGCCATCTATGACATATAACGGTTGGTTGTTACCACTGGCGAATGCTGAACGTGCACCACGGATAGATACTTTTGCCGAACCTCCCAGACCGGATGAACTCTTTGTTATTTGCACACCGGCAGATTTACCGGCTAATGAATTGATCATATTAGCGTCCTTTACTTTATTCAGTTCGTCACCATTCAGTTGCTGAGTGGAATAAGTTAAAGAGGCTTCTTTCTTTTTAATACCCATAGCGGTTACTACAACAGTTTCCAGTTTCAATGCATCATCTTCCATTTTAATGGTAAAATTAGTCTTTCCGTTTACTGGAATTATGACTTTTTTATAACCGATATAAGATATAACCAGTTGTGCATCAGCCGGAACTTCTAACGTAAAGTTACCGTCAATATCGGTAATTGTACCGTTAGTAGTACCTTGTTGAATAATGTTTGCACCGATAATTGCTTCACCTTGCATATCAGTTATAGCACCTTTAACAGTAATTGTATTTTGCTGTTTTACTTCCTCACGGGCTATATTGTTTTCTTTTGTCAAAACAATGTTTTTACCTTCCATAACATAAGTGATACCAGTTCCGGAAAAAACTTCATCTAGAATTTCGGATACGGCTTTATTTTTTGCGTTGATTTTTACCTTGCGGCTTAGATCTACATTTTTCTTACTATAGACAAACAGGTAATTAGTTTGTGATTCGATGGCAGAAATCAATTGGGCTACCTTCATGATGTTGGTATCCAGACTGACTTTGGCGTTCTGAGAGTGTACATCCATACTGAATGCGCTGAATGCTGTGGTTAACAGAAGAATTAAGGTGATCTTCATAGTTCGTAATATTTGTTTAAAAGCTAAACTTTTTGGGCATAAGTACCCTTCCAAAGAAATTTTTCTCATATCTTTGTAATGTGTTAAGTTAATAAATTTGATTAAGGTCAATTGTTAGCTGTCGAATCGGGGAGTATGGGGGTACTTTCCGATTCTTTTTTCAAAGGTTTTTATGTAATCATAACAGTTCATTTTTTAAGGTTAAACTTCTATTGTGATTTTATTCTATGGTTATCTTGTTATGTTCGTTATCAATATTGTATTTAAACGGATGGTCTTTTTGTATAACTTTTAGTATATGCTCTATGCCGTCCAAATCTTTGAATTTACCAGTGCAGCGGTAGTTCTCTAAGATTTTAGGATTCTTCACTGTTATCTTATAATTATAATATAGAGCAATCTTGTCCAGTAACTCTTTAAACGGAACATCATCGAAATAATAAATGCCTTGCATCCATGCCAAAGCATTGTTACTGCTCATTTCGCCCGTTTTGTATTTGCCGTTTTCCATTGAGAAATACTTTCCTTTTGTCAGGCTGGTAATTGGCTTTTCTTCTTTTGCATTGTTGGTAAGCAAGTTGATGGAACCTTCTATCAGTCTGGCTATAAAGCTGTTTGAACCTTTATAGGAGCATACATCGAATTTTGTTCCGGTGACTTGCACCTTTATGTTTTCTGTCTGCACATAAAAAGGAATCTCCTTATTGTGTGCCACCTCGAAATAGGCTTCTCCGTCTAACGTGACTTTACGGTCTTTTTTACCGAAGTTTTCATCATAAGTTAGTGTGGTTTGGGAATTCAACCATACTATAGAACCGTCAGGAAGATCCATCTGTGCACGTTGACCTGCTGGAATACGGATGGTTTGTGACAATTGTTGTTTAGGTTTATGCATATGTGGCAAATCCATTACAAAAACAATAGCCAGCATGGCGGCAATGGCAATCAGTGGGTACAGGTACAGATGCCCTTTCGGTTTCCGTTGTATGTTCGAACCGTCAGAAAAAAGGGTTACATCAAACAGCATTCGCTCTTTTAGAAAGTGTTCCTTGTTTTCTACACTGCTTTCTACCCATTCCACAATCTGGTTTTCCTCTTTTTCGGTGGTTTCTCCTCTGAAATATTTATGTAGCAATTCGGTTTTCATTCTTTTTGCATTTTGTATATAGAACAGGATAGCTGGAAACAACCCTAGTGGAAAAATGATTTTTTTTTCGATTTTCTCAAAAAAAGTGCTTTTTATCCTCTTTTTTCATTTCAAGTAAAATTATTACCCCCCTGACACACTGCTAATAAAAAATATTAGTAACTTTGCAACACCCAAAATAAGCGAGATTGTATTTATACACTATAAACAAAAATAAGAGATTATGATGACAATTGACAAATTCAACTTTGCCGGTAAAAAGGCAATTGTCCGTGTGGACTTCAATGTACCTTTGGACGAAAATGGTAAAATTACTGATGATACTCGTATCCGTGGTGCTCTTCCTACACTGAAAAAAGTGTTGGCTGATGGTGGCAGCTTGATTATCATGTCACACATGGGTAAACCCAAAGGTAAGGTAAATGCTAAATATTCATTGAGCCAGATTGTCGATGCTGTTTCTGAAAAATTAGGTGTACCTGTTCAATTTGCTCCTGATTGTGCGAAAGCCGGTGATGCTGCAGCTGCTTTGAAACCGGGTGAAGTCCTGTTGTTGGAAAATTTGCGTTTCTATCCTGAAGAAGAAGGAAAGCCTGTTGGCATTGACAAAGAAGATCCTGCATACGAAGATGCCAAGAAAGCGATGAAGGCTTCTCAGAAAGAATTTGCCAAGACTTTGGCTTCTTATGCTGATTGCTATATCAATGACGCATTCGGTACTGCTCACCGTAAACATGCTTCTACAGCCGTTATCGCTGACTATTTCGATGCGGACAACAAGATGTTGGGGTATTTGATGGAAAAAGAAGTTCAAGCTGTTGATAATATCCTGAAAGATATCAAGCGCCCGTTCACTGCTATTATGGGTGGTTCCAAGGTGTCTACTAAGATTGGTATCATTGAAAACCTGATGGATAAAGTGGATAACTTGATTCTTTGCGGTGGTATGACTTATACTTTTGCAAAAGCTCAAGGTGGAAAAATTGGTAATTCTATCGTAGAAGATGACAAATTGGATTTGGCTCTTGATATCATTGCTAAGGCTAAAGCTAAAGGTGTGAATTTGGTATTGGGCTCTGATTGTGTGGCTGCTGATGCATTCTCTAACGATGCTCATACTCAGGTTGTTCCTGCAAATAATATTCCTGACGGATGGGAAGGTTTGGATGCAGGTCCTGAAACTCAGAAAGCATTTGCTGCTGCTATTGAAGATGCCAAGACTATTCTGTGGAACGGTCCTGCCGGTGTTTTTGAATTCGATAACTTTACTGCCGGTTCACGTGCTATCGCTGAAGCTATCGCAAAAGCAACTAAGAACGGTGCATTCTCATTGATCGGTGGTGGTGACTCTGTAGCTTGTATCAACAAGTTCGGCATGGCTGACCAGGTTTCTTATATCTCTACCGGTGGCGGTGCTTTGTTGGAAGCAATTGAAGGAAAAATTCTTCCGGGTGTTGCAGCTATCAAAGGTGAATAATTAATTTTCTGCTATATATAAAAAAGGCAGCCTTTTCGAAAGCTGCCTTTTTTATATTCTTTATTTTGTACTTTTCAGAACATGAACAAAACTGTTGCTACCAGTCTGTTGTTTGAAACAGAATGAGTATCAATAATTTTTCCGTTAGAACTTTTCATGGAACCATACCATGCGGAAGTAAGATTGTATTCAACTCCCAATTTCCAGTGAGGCACATTATAGGTTAGTTCTGCGCTGGTGCTTACCAATTGGTCTACATTGGTTCCTGTACCATACATTTTACTTATTTCGTCACTCGTTCCTAAATTTTTCATATAACCTAAAAAAACAGCCGGTTTCCATTTCTTACCGTATGCAATGTTCAGCCATGAACTAGAATTCCGGTTGGGGGAATACTCTTGTTCTCCCGTACGGGCATCAGTGGATTTTACACCGTATCCGCCCAGCATGGATACTTGTGTAAGATTGGAACCCAAAATACTTTTTGCTGCCACATACCATAGGGGAGAAGTATATTTCATGTGAACTTCGTAAGACAGGGCAGTGACACGTTCATCCACTTTGTAAACTTCATCTTCTACTACCGATTGAGTACGAGGTTTTAATGAAATCATTTCAATGCCTGCTCCCACTAGCCAGTTGCTTCTTTTGTAATCTGCACCAATATAGATTTCGGGTATACAACTTTCTTTTATGTATTTCTGGCTTTTCCCATCAGGACCTTGAGACAGGTATTGGGATTGCCAAATAGCCGCGCCTGTCAGTTGTATATCACCAGCTTTGTAGCGGAATCGTATTTGTGGGGCACGGCTGAACGGTTGGAAAGGAGCTCCCATATTCAGATTCAGAATTTGTGGAGCAACGTCACCATATAACGGATGCCAGGTTTGTCCCAACAGTAAAGACGGTTTTCCCCAATCAAGGTTTAAATAGGCATGGCGCAGACGTACAGTGGAGAAGGTTGTTCCTGATCCGCGGAAGTCCATTTCTACTTTTGCGGAGGTTTTTGCTCTTCCCAACTTGGGACCTTGCACATCTATTCCCAAACGGGTATATAAAGTATAAAAGCTTCCATTAGCTGTCGCATTCAGGTCTTTACCTGTTGCATCGTACACTTTATCTTTAGGATACATATAGAAGAGCCCGTCAACAGTTTCTTCATTGGCACGACTATTGTAATAGAAGTCGGTGCGGATTTGTCCGTAGAACTTGTAATTGAAATCTTTGTCTTGAGCAAAACTTTTTGCCGATAGCAGTAAAAATGTGAATAAAAATAAATATTTTCTCATATTTTAAAGGGTTATTATAAACAGTCGGCAAAATTACATAATTTATTTGAAAATCGCACGTGTGTCTTGGTAAAAGAATTGTGCGCCTCTACATATAAAGTCTGCACCGATACAAATTATTTTTGTTGCCTCATTCAAGGCAACATTTGAATCTTGTCGTATTCTTCATCAGTTACGGGTTCTAACCATTCATTGGATGTGTTTTCTCCGGAAAGTTCGAATGCAAGGTGGGCGAACCAACTGTTGGCGGCTGCACCGTGCCAATGTTTTACGTTGGCAGGGATATGGATCACTGTGCCGGGAAGAATCTCTACAGCTGCTTTTCCTTCCTCTTGATACCAGCCACGACCGGCTATGCCGATAAGCATTTGTCCGCCACCTTGAGTTGCATGGTGGATGTGCCAGTTGTTACGGCAGCGTGGTTCAAAGGTGACATTGGAAATGCTTACCTGTTCACGAGAGATAGGGGCGAGGTAACTGTTACCAGTGAAATATTGTGCATAAGCGGTGTTTGGTTCTCCGATAGGAAAAATCATTTCGCGTTGGAACCTTGTTTTTTCATCTTTATCTTTACAAGAGATATCTTCATTCCATACTTCTTTGGCAAGACGGAATGCCGCCCATGCTTTCGGCCATCCTGCATAGAAGCCGATGTGAGTGATAATCTCTGCAATTTCCGTACGCGTAATACCGTTGTTTTTGGCTGATTGGAGATGGAATGTAAGCGAACTGTCCGTTATCCCTTGACTGATGAGTGAGGTGATTGTGACTAAACTGCGGTCACGAAGACCGAATTGCTCGGTGCGGCTCCACACTTCTCCAAAAAGAATGTCGTCATTAAGTTCCGCGAATTTAGGAGCGAATGTTCCTAATTGGTCGCGTCCTGCTGTCTGTTTGATCTTTTCTTGTGCCATACTAGTTGTTGTTAAAATACTGAATGTTAAAAGTAAAATGACTTTGTTCATAGCGTTCATATTTTAAGTATTTCAATATAAATTCTATGTACAAAAGTATGGAGTTGAAAAAAATAATATTGTACCCGGATTACAGATTTTTATACCATTTTTCCTGTTTAATTTGTTGTGCTTTTTAAAATGAAATTCCATTGTCATCCGGCTAAGTTTTCAATCAGGGAATAGAAAACAAGGTTTTGAGCCGGATTACAATGGAATTCAATTCTCCTTATATAAATAGGTAATTAATAGATTTCTATTTCGTCCAAAGCTATTGTGCTGGGTACCTCGCTTTTATCGTGCGGGCTATAGCAATCAATTCCATTGCGTATTTTACCTCCGCTTGTAAATTCTATTTTTACCTTCACCGCTTCTTGTGCCGGAAATTCTATTTCTTCATCGAAGCCTCTGAATGTATTTTCTTTGATATCGTAAGTGAATTCTTTTTCGGCTACTTTCTCGAATTTGTTGTCTAACGAGGAAACATAGACTACAGCTTTGCTCACCGGCAAGATTCCACCTGCTGCATTATACAATGTACCGAATCTGATTTTACGGATAGTGGCTTTCTCAAAGTCTACTATAAAAGTAACTTTGTCATTATTGTCTGGGCTGATACCTACCCACGGGGTGGAGGAGGCATTATTTCCACGTTTTCCATTGGTCAGTCCTAAAGTCACAGTGTCTGCGCCCAATATATCATTTTCTCCTAAAATATCACCTTTCATACCTTTGGGTTCGGGCATGATTTCATATTTTTTCCCACTGATTAAATTCTTGTAAAGCTGTTTATGAGTAACCTTACCGATTTGTTTGCCGTTAACGAAAGCAGCGGCTTTCAAGTCGTATGTGCCGTCCAATGGGAATGGATGATTGTATAAGTTGGCATGTATGGATGGTTGCTCACCATGAGTCGTATAATAGATTTGTGCTCCCGGATAGAATGTTTCCAGTTCTACATTCAGTACACCTTCTTGGGTGGCACAGGTGTTGATATTTACATCAAAGAAGTTGAGGCAAGGTTTTACGCCCATTGCTTCCAGACGTTGGAAGTCTTCAACCATGCGGTTGCAGAATGAAGTAAAATTCTTTTTCTTCATCGGAGTCCAGCCGGTTTCGGATATAGCGATCAGGCGTGGGAAGATTTGATAATCACGGTTATCCTCAGTTGGCATATATTCTGCCCAGCAATTGGCCTGTACACCAATGATGTGCTGTTTTACTAAACTGTCTGCATCAGCCGGTACAGGATTATAGCTGTATGTCTTTTTCAGTGTGTTGTATCCACCGATAGTAACAGGGGCTATTTCCGGTTCTTCCTGGTAATGGTCAAGGTAAGCGTAAGGATTAGGAGTCATAATAGCATCATGTCCGGCTTTGGCTGCGGTCATTCCGCCTTCCACACCACGCCATGACATCACTGTGGCGTTGGGGGCAAGCCCTCCTTCCAGTATTTCATCCCAACCGATGATATTACGTCCTTTGCTGTTCAGGTATTTTTCCACACGGCTTACGATATAACTTTGTAATTTCTCTTCTTTTGTATGCTTTCTTCCGTCTACGGGATTGGGAGTGATATCATTTTCCAATCCCAGTTCACGTATCAGTTTTTGACAATGTTCACATTGTTCCCAAGCTGTTTTAGGACATTCATCACCACCTATATGTATATAAGAGCTTGGGAATAATTCCACCACTTCGTCCATGACTCCTTCCATAAACTGGAAGAAGGTGTCGGTAGGGCAGAATACTTGGTCAAACACACCCCATAATTTGCAAACTTCGTAGGTGCTGTCCGGAGTACAGGACAATTCAGGGTAGGAAGCGATAGCGGCCAAGGCATGTCCAGGTAACTCTATCTCCGGAATGACAGTGATATATTTGCTTTGAGCGTATGCAACGACTTCTTTTATTTCGTCTTGTGTGTAAAAACCTCCGTGGGGCTTGCCGTCATATTTGAATGGGTAATGGGTATAGAAATAATCCACCATGGTTTCTGAACGTTGAGAGCCGATCTCAGTCAGTTTGGGGTATTTTTTGATTTCAATTCTCCAGCCTTGGTCGTCTGTAAGATGCCAGTGGAAGGTGTTCATTTTATGTGCAGCCAATACATCTATGAATTTTTTGATATAATCTATAGATGCGAAATGGCGGCATACATCCAGCATGGCTCCGCGATAGCGGAATGTCGGGGCGTCTTCTATTTCAACGCAAGGTACACTCCATTCGGCATTACGTGCTCTTTCTTTACAATAGACATCCACCGGCAACAGTTGATACAGGGTCTGTAATCCATAGTAAAAGCCGTTAGGCGCCGATGCGGTAATTTTTATCAGTTGAGGGGTGACCGATAACTTGTAGGCTTCTTTTTCCATCCCCGGAATGCTGTCAAAAACAATGGAGGGTACATTTTCATGTAACTCGTCAGTCGGTTTCAGCTTGAGACCGGCTATATCCAGGAGAGTGGTTGACAGGCCGGAAGCAATGTGTTTCACTTCTTGTGAGGCGTTAACGACGATAGGAACATCACTGTTCAGGTAAAAACGTCCCTGCTGCTCGCTCATGGTAACAGGCAATGGAACTACATTGTACTCATTGATTACTTCTTTCATTTGGCATCCACACATTAATAACCCAACGAAAAATACTGGCAGACTCTTTTTCTTCATAATAAATCTGTGTTAAGTTTTTAAATAAAGGGGGTATAGAAATTCTTTTTGGACAAAAATAGCAATAAAAACGGAATAAACATGTTTTTCAGAGAGATTAATATGTTTACAATATAAAAATATTTTTCACAGATTTGTTTCTTTATTGCTAATAGAATGCTATCTTTGTCCGAGTTAACCAATTTATTAATCTAACACGCATGACAGCAAATACCCCCAAACGGTTGCTTGCTCTTGACATCTTGAGAGGTATCACTATTGCAGGCATGATTCTTGTAAATAACCCCGGTTCATGGGGGCATGTGTATACTCCGTTGGAGCATGCCGCCTTTAACGGGTTAACCCCTACCGATCTCGTTTTTCCTTTTTTTATGTTCATTATGGGAATATCCACCTATATTTCTTTGCGGAAATATAATTTTACTTATTCTCATGCTACATTACGGAAGATTGTGAAACGTACAGTCGTTATTTTTTGTATCGGTCTGTTTTTGAATCTTCTGGCCAAATCGGTTTTTACACATCATCTGAATTTTGAAGAGTTGCGTTATTTAGGAGTCATGCAACGGCTTGCTATAGGATACGGTGTGACTAGTCTGGTTGCTATAACGGTGAAGCATAAATATTTTCCCGCTATCATTTTGGTGACTTTGGCCGTCTATTTTCTTTTATTGGCTATGGGAGACGGCTTTAACTTGTCGGCCACTAATATAGTGGCCCGTTTTGATGTATGGGCATTGGGTACATCCCACATGTACCATGATGGTGGAATGGCGTTTGATCCGGAAGGACTATTGAGTACGCTTCCTGCGGTGTGCCATGTAATGGTAGGGTTTTATTGTGGAAAGTTATTGTTTTCTGCTAAAGATAATGACGAGAAGATACAACGGTTGTTTTTGGTGGGTACAATTCTCACATTTGCTGGCTTTTTGTTAAGTTACGGCTGCCCTATCAATAAGAAAGTGTGGTCGCCTACTTTTGTCATTACAACCTGCGGATTGGCATCCAGCTTTTTGGCTCTGCTTATCTGGATCATTGATATAAAAGGTTATCAAGGTTGGTGCGTTTTTTTCCGGTCGTTCGGAGTGAACCCTTTGTTTATCTATGTGTTTGCGGAAATAATGGGGATTCTATTGGGCGCTACGGGGGCAAGTGTCTTTATTTATGAAAAGGTACTGGTTCCGGTGTTGGGAAATTATCCCGATTCATTAGCCTATGCTTTGTTGTATGTATTATTTTGTTGGAGTATTGTTCATATTTTATACAAGAAAGGTATTTATGTCAAGATCTAAAAACGGAAACAGAAAATTAGTTAAATGAAAGAGACGAAGAATGTTTTTATGTCAGAACTGACGGAGGTGTTTAGCAAACGTCAGCAACAGTTTGTTCAGTTTGCTTACTCGTATGTCAGGAACAGGGAAGAGGCTGAGGATATTGTAATGGGGGCTTTTACTAATGTATGGGAGCACCGGAATGAGTTACAGGAGGATACCAATATTTCTGCGTTGCTGTTGACTGCCATAAAAAATCGTTCATTGAATCATTTGCAACACTTGGAGGTACGTATGCGTGCCGAGCAGCATATAGGAGATATGCGGCAGAAAGAACTGGCTTTGCGTATCTCGACTTTGGAGGCTTGTGATCCCGATAAATTGTTTTGTGATGAGATTCAAGCTTTGGTGCAGGAAGCCATTAGTGAATTGCCTCCTACAAGCAGGGAGGTGTTTATTTTGAGCCGGATGAAAAATTTACCGAACAAGGAAATTGCTTTGCGGCTGGATATTTCTGTAAAGACTGTAGAATTTCATATCACCCGGTCGCTGAAACAGTTGCGGGTGCAGCTGAAGGATTATCAGTTTCTTTGGAGTTTTTTATAAAACAAGACCATGCCTCAGTTATTTGGACATGGTCTTGTTCTTATTTCATATACAGGAATCAGAAACTATAATCTGCACTTAAACCGAACACTTTGTTGGTACGGCTATATACATTTGTTCCGGGTAGTCCGGTTCCGTTATAGTTGGTTGATTTTTTTGTATAATCCTCATAGTTAGTCCACATATAACCAACATTTAAATTGAGGTGTTTGTTCATCTTTATTTTGGCTCCGACTCCCAAAGAGTAAGAATCACAAGAAAAACTGGTATCTGATTGATAGTTATCTGATAGTCCGTAGTCAGTGATTTGTCCACCACAGCTGAGGGTTAGTTGCTTGGTTACATCAAACTCAATACCTGCCAAGTATTCATTGGTTCCTTTAGTCAGATATTTTTGTTTGCCGTTTGCCATACCTGCATTTTTGTCATCATAAAAATGATATTCTACAGAAGCGCGAAGTACCGGAAGGAATTCGTAGGCGGCTGCGATAGAGAGCATGGCTGGGATGTCATTGGGGGTGTTTACACCGTGTTTGTAAGGAGCTATCATTGCTTCACCTTCAGGAGTCCGGGGATATTCTATATTCTTTGTATTGTTTTCGATATTCAAGTTGGTCTTGAATTCATATTTGGCACCAATGTTCAGTTTACCCAGTTTAGCATCTACACCGATAACAGGAGTAAGTCCCCAGCCGGTTTGGTCACAGTCTAGAGCAAGAGGCAACAGGTTTGTGTCTGTTCCTTTTACAATAGCGTTCAGAAAGCCTTTGTAGCCACCGGTAAAGTAGTTCATTCTACCTCCACCGAATACGGAAAGCCATTCGGTAGCTTTATAGGATAATCCTAGCTGCAAAGAGTAAATATATTGTTTACCGTCCATGGCACTTGTTATATCATACATATCAGGAGTTATAACCGTAGGTTTTTCTGCTTTTAAACCTTCTTGAAAAATACCTGCCATAGCTGAGGCGTCGAACATAGGCAGTCCGTCATCAAAAGACGCCTTTCCACCTCCGGCAGTGATGGCGAAGAATCCTGAAATTGTCCACTCACCTTTTTTATATGCGGCGAAGAGGCTGGGGATAACCGGTGCGGCGGCTGTTCCTTCGTAATATTTTTCAAAAGGCTTGTCTGCAACAGTAGGACCTGTGGCGCTAACGCCATTGTATGTCATAAAACTGGCATCAATATTTCTAGTCTGATAAGCGCTCTGAATGCTCAATCCTACATGGAATCCGTCTTTGGGCAAGAAAGCCAGGCCGGCAGGATTAGATAAAGCACCGTCTATTTCTGTTGTAGCACCACGGGATAGCATACGGAGAAAAGCTGCATGTTGATTTGTATTGGTTAAAATACCTCCTGCGAAAGTTGAATTTGAAACGATTAGTGTCGCTGCACTAATTAATAATAGTTTCTTCATTTATTACTTGATTTTTTGTTTGCGGGCGCAAAGGTAGGATAAAATAACACACGGGCAAACCTTTTGTGCAATTATTTGTGTCGTCTATTGAAAAAATCAACTGTTTCAATAGAAACTATTTACTTGGATGATGAATATCCTTTTTTTATTTGTGTGATTGATTGGTAGGAACTGTGGAATGAGGGAGCGTGCTGATGCTTTTGTGATATATTTGTTCCGGCACGCCTGTCCGCTAAGTAAATTCCTGGTCTGTTTACGGTTTCTTCACTCCATTCAGAACACCGGATTGAAAAGAATGTAGTATCTTTGCAACTCTTTTACTCAATGCAAAAAAAATATATGTATACCAACAAAGAAATATGGAACGTAAGTTATCCGATTTTTCTCGGATTATTGGCGCAAAACATTATCAATGTGACAGATACTGCTTTCCTGGGCAGGGTAGGAGAAGTCGAGTTGGGAGCTTCCGCCATGGGTGGATTGTTTTATATCTGTGTCTTCACTATTGCTTTCGGTTTTAGTGTCGGTTCACAAATCTTGATTGCTCGTCGTAATGGAGAAGGACGTTACAAAGATGTGGGTCCCGTAATGATACAGGGAGGGACATTCTTGCTGGGATTGGCGGTGCTCATGTTTGGGCTGACACATCTTTTGGCCCCATCCATTGTCCGCTTGCTCATTTCATCTGATTCCATTTTTGATGCTACCATGGAATTTCTCAACTGGCGTATTTGGGGCTTTTTCTTCGCCTTTGTCAACGTGATGTTCCGTGCGCTGTATATTGGCATTACACGTACTAAGGTGCTGACAATGAATGCAGTGGTCATGGCATTGGTGAATGTGCTGTTGGACTATATTTTGATTTTCGGTAAGTTTGGAATGCCGGAGATGGGGATTAAAGGAGCAGCTGTCGCTTCGGTGATGGCTGAAGCCGCTTCATTGGCTTTTTTCTTGATTTATACCTACGCAAAGGTGGATTTTAAGAAATTCGGCTTGAATCACTGGCAGAAGATTGACTTTTCTTTATTGGGAAAAATTCTGAGTATTTCGTGTTTTACCATGATACAATATTTTTTGGCCATGGCTACTTGGTTTGTCTTTTTCATCGCGATAGAACGGTTGGGTCAACGCGAGCTGGCGATTGCCAATATCGTGCGTAGTATCTATATTGTGATGCTCATTCCGGTTCAGGCATTGTCTACTACTACCAATTCATTGGTCAGCAATCTGATTGGTGCGGGGGGGATAACCCATGTCATGCGTTTGATTTGGCGTATAGCCCGGATGTCGTTTCTCATTATGGTGGTCTGTGTGGCGGTGGTGGTGCTTTTTCCTCATGCCATGCTTTCGGTTTACACCAACGAACCGGCGTTGCTGGTAGAGTCGGTGCCTTCGTTGTATGTCATTGCCGGAGCGATGATTATCGCATCAGTGGCGAATATCTATTTCAATGCCATTTCGGGAACTGGAAATACGCAGGCTGCTCTGATACTTGAAATGGGGACTTTGGTATTCTACGCCCTTTACATTCTATGGATAGGCATGGTGGTGAAAGCACCGGTTTCTGTTTGTTTTTCTATAGAGGTGGTGTACTATAGTTTGTTACTGCTTAGCAGCATTATTTATTTGAAAAAAGCAAAATGGCAGAATAAAAAGATATAAGGTTCATAAGTTTTTTGTATTTTTGCACCCTGTTGTTATTCTGAAGGTTAGTAAAGAAGGACAGGCAATCATAATTCGTAATTTATAATTAAAGATATATGTTCGATAATTTAAGTGAGAGACTGGAACGGTCTTTTAAGATTCTGAAAGGTGAGGGAAAAATCACCGAAATTAATGTAGCGGAAACATTGAAGGATGTGCGTAAAGCTTTGTTGGATGCTGACGTGAACTATAAGGTCGCCAAAGGCTTTACTGATACTGTAAAAGAAAAAGCTTTGGGGCAGAATGTGCTTACGGCTGTGAAGCCCAGCCAGTTGATGGTAAAGATTGTACATGATGAACTGACTGCATTGATGGGCGGTGAGACTGCCGAATTGGTGTTGGAAGGTCGTCCGGCGGTTATCCTGATGTCAGGTCTGCAAGGTTCCGGTAAGACTACTTTCTCCGGTAAACTGGCCCGTATGCTGAAAACCAAGAAGAACCGTAAGCCGCTGTTGGTGGCTTGTGACGTTTATCGTCCCGCTGCTATCGAACAGTTAAGAGTATTGGGAGAACAAATCGAGGTTCCTGTATATAGTGAATTGGACAGCAAGAATCCGGTGCAGATTGCATTGAACGCTATTCATGAAGCAAAAGCGAAAGGTTATGATTTGGTCATTGTCGATACAGCCGGTCGTCTGGCTATCGACGAACAGATGATGAATGAGATTGAGGCGATTAAGAAAGCGGTCAATCCGGATGAAACATTGTTCGTTGTCGATTCAATGACCGGTCAGGATGCGGTGAACACAGCCCGTGAATTTAATGAACGTCTGGACTTTAACGGTGTTGTGCTGACCAAGTTGGATGGTGATACCCGTGGCGGTGCCGCTCTTTCTATTCGTACCGTTGTGAATAAGCCTATCAAGTTTGTGGGTACCGGCGAAAAGTTGGATGCTATCGACCAGTTCCATCCTGCACGTATGGCAGACCGTATTCTCGGCATGGGTGATATCGTGTCTTTGGTAGAACGTGCGCAGGAGCAATATGACGAGGAAGAGGCAAAGCGTCTTCAGAAAAAGATTGCCAAAAACCAGTTCGACTTCAATGACTTTTTGAGCCAGATTCATCAGATAAAGAAGATGGGTAACCTGAAAGAGTTGGCTTCCATGATTCCGGGTGTAGGTAAAGCGATTAAAGACATTGATATCGATGATAATGCATTCAAGAGCATTGAGGCGATTATTTATTCCATGACTCCGCAGGAACGTACAAATCCCGAAATCCTGAACGGAACACGTCGTACGCGTATAGCCAAAGGCAGTGGAACCAGCATTCAAGAGGTAAACCGTCTGCTGAAGCAGTTTGACCAGACCCGCAAGATGATGAAGATGGTGACCGGTAGCAAGATGGGTAAGATGATGCCGAAACTTAAAAAGTAAGGTTTAAATAAACAGGTAGGGAGAAAGTGCGGAACTTTCTCCTTTTTTTATTATGCAACGTGGCTGATTTATGCTACATTTGTTGCTCAATGGATTATTTATAAATAAATAGTATGCAACTAATTGATGGAAAAGCTATTTCGGAACTGGTGAAGCAGGAGATTGCTGCGGAAGTTGCCGGAATCGTGGCTAAAGGTGGCAAGCGTCCCCATTTAGCTGCAATCCTCGTTGGACACGACGGGGGAAGTGAGACATACGTGGCGGCTAAAGTAAAGGCCTGTGAAGTATGTGGTTTCAAATCCAGTCTGATCCGTTATGAAGCAGATGTGACGGAAGAAGAATTACTGGCAAAGGTCAGAGAACTGAATGAGGATGCTGACGTGGATGGTTTTATCGTACAACTTCCCTTACCGAAGCATATTTCCGAGCAGAAAGTGATTGAAACCATTGACTATCGTAAAGATGTGGATGGTTTCCATCCTATCAATGTAGGACGTATGTCCATTGGCCTTCCTTGCTATGTATCCGCTACGCCTAATGGTATTTTGGAATTGCTGAAACGTTACCATATTGAAACACAGGGAAAGAAGTGTGTAGTATTGGGCCGTAGCAATATTGTGGGTAAGCCTATGGCGAGCCTGATGATGCAGAAAGCTTATCCGGGTGATGCCACTGTAACTGTTTGTCACAGCCGCAGCAAGGATTTGGTAAAAGAATGTCAGGAAGCTGACATTATCATTGCTGCACTGGGTCAGCCGAATTTTGTGAAGGCTGAGATGGTGAAAGAAGGTGCGGTGGTTATTGACGTGGGTACTACCCGTGTGCCGGATGCCACAAAGAAATCCGGATTCAAACTGACCGGAGATGTGAAATTTGATGAAGTGGCTCCCAAATGTTCTTATATCACTCCCGTTCCGGGTGGTGTGGGACCTATGACTATTGTATCTTTAATGAAGAATACGTTGCTGGCTGGAAAAAAGGCCATTTACAAATAAGTGCCACATGCTTTGCGAAGCTTGATGGATAAAAAAAGAATGTGTCAAAAGTTTGGTAATGCTTACAGGATAAGCTGACCTGCTTTTGACACACTTGTTTTCATGAACAAAAGTTATGCCTGCTTTTCGGACTTACCTGTAAAATCATAAGGAAGGATTTTCGCTCTTAAAAGATTATTTTGTTCTTCGGAGTAATCATACTTTCGGGAGTGTCCTTGATGTATCGGTCTTTCTCGCTGGGAAGTTCGGGACATTTATGCCCTCATGTCCTCACTGCATGTATAATAGGTTTATTATAAAAGATTTAGATGGTGAGGGTAAAAAATATTGCTCTCACTTATGCTCTTATGCCCTCACTGTATTGTGAAGCTGAATTTTGCATAAAATGCTTGAATACAGTTATATATATACTTTTTATAGGATATTCCGTTTTGATGTAAAGTAGGCTATTTTTAGGTTTTCTTTCTTGTAAGAAGTGCGCATAGAGGATTTGTACCTTTATGGAATATGGCGGATTCCGGCTGTGGTAAAAAAGATCAGGTTATTTTTAAAAAAGATGACGAGCTTTTTTTAAAAGGCCGCCGTCTTTTTTAAAAACGTCTTGGTCTTTTTTTTAAATGTCCTTGTCTTTTGGACTGGCGGTTGGCATGCTTGCTGACGTGGTTTCTGTTGGGGTCATTGTCATCAATAAGGCATGTGTGTGATATATAAAGATTTGTTGCAAATGCTTGTAGACCCTCTTTCTAATTTTTTATTTGTATTATTCGCTTGAAAAAAACGATGGTACTGCTGTTTCAGAACGGGTGCAGGATAGTGAAGCCTGTTGGCACAGTTCGGGGTTGCTCCTACGGAATTCAAGCGTATGAAAACTGTAAATTAGTGTAGAACTTTGTTCTTTACGAATTTTTTCCTATCTTGTACCCTTTAATATTAGAATAGATGAAACAGATCTTTATTCTTTTTTTGCTATGGTTTGGTTTGTCGCTATCGGCGCAAGATCAGATCTCTTTGTTGTTTGTCGGTGATTTGATGCAACATCAGGCTCAAATTGATGCAGCCAGGCAAGGAAACGGGTATAATTATAATGATTGCTTCCGTCATGTGAAGAAAGAAATAAGTGAGGCGGATATGGCTATAGGGAACTTAGAGGTGACATTGGGAGGAAAGCCTTATAGAGGGTATCCGGCGTTCAGTGCTCCGGACGAATATCTTCATGCTATAAAGGAAGCCGGATTTGATGTATTGCTGACCGCTAACAATCATTGTCTGGATAAGGGGAAGTTGGGGTTGGAACGTACTATTCTGATGCTGGATTCTTTGAAAATACATCATGCTGGAACCTATAGGAACCCGGAAGAACGTCATAAGAACTACCCGTTATTGATTGAGAAGAATGGTTTTAGAATTGTATTGTTGAACTATACTTATGGAACGAATGGCTTGAAGACTGATGCTCCGAATGTGGTGAATTATATTAATCGGGAACAAATAAAAAAAGATATTCTTGATGCACGCAGAAAACTTCCTGATGTTATTATAGCCTGTATGCATTGGGGAGTGGAATATTGTTCGTTCCCTGAACGATCGGAGTGTGAATTGGCTAACTGGTTGATTGAACAAGGAGTTGATCATGTAATAGGTTCGCATCCGCATGTACTCCAGCCTATGGAAATTGTAAAAGACCCCCGGACTCCTGCCCGGCATGTCATTGTTTATTCATTAGGTAATTTTATCTCAAATATGTCGAAAGAAAAAACGGATGGAGGAGCTATGGTAAGATTGAAGTTGCAACGGATTTTTCGAATAACCCGTTTAGCGGATTGTGAATATGCATTGGTTTGGACTTCAAGACCTGTTTTAAGTAAAAAAAAGAACTTTGAATTATATCCTGTTACTTTTATTAATAAATCCATTAATAATGAGGAACTTAATGTGATGAAACGTTTCTTGAAAGGAACTGAAAATTTATTAGGAAAATCGAATGGAGGCATAAAAGAGTATTTTTTTGAATAATTTTTCCTCAAAAAGTTTGCAGATATAAAAAAAAGCAGTACCTTTGCATCGCTTTCGAAAGGAAAGCCTAACATGGTGACTATAGTTCAGTCGGTTAGAGCGTCAGATTGTGGTTCTGAATGTCGTGGGTTCGAATCCCACTAGTCACCCCTTCACCTATGAAAGGTTCTGTAAATCTAATGATTTATAGAACCTTTTTCAGTTTTTATGTCTATTAGTGTATTATCATGATGATAAATTTGAAAGATAATAGCGAAAAGGATAAGTATATCTTGGAGTTGTTCCAGACATCTCCTAAGGAGGCTTTTCGTTTATTATTTGATGCTTATCACATGAAATTATGTATATATGCGGTGCAGCTGACCGATTCTTTTGAGATGGCTGAAGATATTGTGCAGGATTTCTTTATCTATTTTTGGGAGAAGAAATATTATTTGAAAATAAATCAGAATCTTCGTTATTATCTTTATTTGTCTGTGCGGAATGCGGCCATCAATGCTTTGCAGAAAAACAACATGTTGTCTATGGAAGAACTCTCAGGCATTGATATGGGTATTCCTGAAGAGTCTATAGATGAAGAGGAGCAAGAGGAACGAAATAAGTTATTATTGGAAAAACTACAAAAATTACCTCATCAGGAATTACAAGTGGTGAGAGCTGTCATTATGGAAAATAAGAAATATAAAGAAGCTGCTGAGGAACTTCATATTTCTGTGAATACCCTAAAAACTCATCTGACAAGAGCATTGAAACAATTAAGAAAAGAATACAATCTGCACTCACTGTTTTACTAAAATTAAATTTTTCTTCTTTTTCTGTCACCCATTTATTAATTTGGACTCTCTTTTATTAAAAGAAAGTAATCAATGAACAAAGAGAATCCAAAAAAGAACAAAAAGTCTTTTGAATATTATATAGCGCAGCGAAAAGAAGAATTTCGTTGTCAATATGATCATGAACGTTCATGGGAAAACCTGCAATATAAGCTTCAAAAAAGAAAGAATCACCGTCTCAGTTTATATTGTGTTGCAGCTTCGGCAGCTTTTCTTTTTCTTATTTTAGGAGTCAGTCACATATTCTCTCTTCACAATAACACACAAAACAAGGAGGCCGTAGTGGCTGCTGTGGTTTCATTTCCGGAAACAGGCAGCCGCAAGGCTATCCTTACTTTAGAGAATGGAGAAAAAGTGGATCTGTCTGTTAAAAAGGGTACGATTTCTAATGCAAATTCTACTGTAATCAATAATAATGCTAATCAATTATTGACTTATAGAAAAGTGGAAGAGGTTTCTTCAACTCCTCAGATTAATACATTGGCTATTCCAAGAGGAGGGGAATATCAGTTGATTTTATCGGATGGAACAAGGATATGGATGAATGCTGAAAGTCTTTTGCGTTATCCAACTTCTTTCATTGGAGAAAAAAGAGAAGTTTTCCTAGAAGGGGAAGCTTTTTTTGAAGTGGCGAAAGATGCTAAGCACCCCTTTATAGTTCATACAAACAGACATTCGGTGGAGGTACTTGGTACAAGTTTTAATATATCTGCTTATCCTGATTATAAGGTATATACGACTCTTGCAGAAGGGTGTATCAAAGTAAGTACAGCTAAAGTTTCGGTTGTGTTAAATCCTGACCAACAAGCGGTTATTGAACCGGATAATGATGATATAGTGACACGTGATGTGCCTGCTTATCTATTTACTTCCTGGGCGAAAGGAAATTATGAGTTTCGTAATACGTCTTTGTCTGAAATTGTTGCCCAACTGTCACGGTGGTATAATGTAGATATCTATTTTAAAAATGAATCTTTGAAAGATAAAAGATTTGCAGGTATCATTTTCAGGGATGAAGAGTTGAATTTTGCTATTGAAGTGATTGAGAGAGTGTCTAATGTACATTTTACTCGCGAAGGAGAAACGATTTACATTGAAGATAAACATGAATGAGAAAGCAAAATGATAGGAGAGAATTGACTTTTTTAAATAATAAATCAACAAACAATTATGAGTACAAAACTTTTGAGCGAAACTATCTGTCGCAAAGGCCTCATGGTGAAATGCTTTGTTGCATTGATAGTGTTTTGTTGTTCGGTGGGCGAAGCGTTTGCCCAAACGGATACTAAGGTGACTATCAATGTAAACAATGTTTTAATCAGAACAGCCTTGGATCAACTGCAAAGGGAAGCAAAGATCCATTTTGTTTACGATGAAGAAAATATTGATTCAGGAAAACGGGTAAGTTTATCTTATACCGAAACTCCTTTGAATGCAGTTTTGGACGATTTTTGTAAACAGACTTCGTTACGATATGAAGTAAAAAGAAATTTGATTCTTATTTTACCTTCAAAGGCTGAGAAAACAACCGGAAAACATGAGCCTTTTTATATGACAGGTGTAGTTACGGATGAAACCGGAGAAAGTATTATTGGGGCTACCATTATGATTGGAGGTACAAGTCAGGGTACTGTAACCGATATAGACGGTCGGTATAGTTTGCAGGTTACTCCTGGTGATTTAGTGTCATTTACTTTTGTTGGAATGGCAGATAAAGTAGTCAAGGTACAAGCTGGTAAGAAAGTTGTGAATGTGAAAATGGAAACTAATGCCACTGCATTGGCTGATGTTGTAGTAACTGGCTATCAGACTTTGTCCAAAGAACGGGCAACAGGATCTTATTCTGTGATTTCAGAGAAAAGCACGAAGGGTAAACTGGAAACGGATGTGTTGTCACGTATTGAAGGACTGGTAGCGGGTATAAATAAAACTTCCAGTAACAGTAATGATGTTGTTATTCGTGGTATTACTACTTATATGGGAAATACAAAGCCATTGTATGTAGTTGATGGTATGCCTTATGAAGGTGATTTAGCATCAATAAATCCGACAGATGTACAAAATATAACGGTATTGAAAGATGCTGCTGCAAGTTCTATTTATGGTGCCCGTGCAGCTAATGGTGTAATTGTTATTACAACTAAACGCGGACAGGAAGGTAAAACTAAAGTAAGTTATAATGGTAGCATTAAGTTGTCTCCAAAACCGGATTTTGATTATTTGAATTTGATGAGTAGTTCCGAGCTGGTAGATATGCAGATTGAAGGGTTTGATTATTATCATACGGCTTATGAGAATTTGAATAAGCGTCAAGCTGTAAATCCGGTAGTTGACTTATTGTATCAGCATGAACGAGGTCAGCTGACAGATAGTCAATTGGAAGATGCTCTGTTACCTTATCGTACAAATGATAATCGTAAACAAATAGAAGATGAATTTGCGCGTGTAGGTATTGTTCATCAACATAATTTAGCTATTTCTGGTGGTTCTAATAAAAATAGATATATGGCTACTGTTAATTATATGGGTGATTATGGTAATCAAAAGTATCAAAGTAAAGATCGTATAGGATTTAGCCTAAAAGATGATGTGGATTTTTTTGATTGGTTATCGGCTGATTTTGGAGTTACAGGAAGCTTTTATCGTTCAAAGGGTGATAATGGAGCAGGTAGTTATAGCAGCTTGATGAGTAGTTATCCTAGTTATTATATGTTAAGGGATTTACAGGGTAATCCACTTAATTTTCAACGTACTAAATCAGATTATGAATTGCAACGTTTGCAAAGTATAGGTTTGATGGATGAAACATATAGTCCGATAAAGAATCGTGCAGAAGAAAGCTATCATAATAATTCCAATTATTATCGTTTGCATGCAGGATTGAAATTTAAACTTCTGGAAGGCCTTAATATTGATCTAAAATATCAGACAGAAGGTACTTATGATAAGAATCGTACTTTATATAGTAATATGTCATATACAGTGCGTAATATGATAAATGATGCAGCTCAATATGATGCGGCAACAGGAAGCCTTACACTGAATGTTCCTAAAGGTGGTCAATTGGATGAAAGCCGTTATGAATCTTATTCATATACAATGCGTGCTCAAGTGAACTTTAATCGTATATTTGGAAAACATGCTATATCTGCGTTGGGCGGTGCTGAACGTCGGTTGGTGCGTCGTACTGGTGCGCAGAATTATTATATGGGATATGATGATAATAGCTTGGGAGTAAAACCTATAAATCCGTTAGCAATGTCTCCTATTAATGGTACTGAAGCTTTGTTGGGGTCGTTTAATTGGGTCTATGGTGAATATAATGCATTGACTCATACAGAAGACCGATATGTTTCTTTTTATGCTAATGGTTCATATACCTTTGACGAACGTTATTCATTAACTGGAAGTATTCGTATCGATCAATCTAATTTATTTGGTACTGATCCTAAATATCAGTATCGTCCGTTGTGGTCCGTTGGTGGTAGTTGGCAGATAGCTAATGAGCCTTTTATGGAAGATTGTATGTGGTTGAATCGTTTGAATTTGCGTATGACTTATGGTGTGGGTGGTAATGTTCCTAAGGATGCAGGGCCGTATATGACTGTGGTTGATAGCGGATATAATGAATGGGTTGGAGATTTTGGTTCGTATATACAGAATCCACCCAACTCTCAACTTCGTTGGGAGAAAACGGCTTCTACCAATGTCGGGATTGATTTTTCAGCATTCAATTCTCGTTTAAGCGGTAGTATTGATTATTATTATAAGAAAACTACGGATTTATTAGGAAATCGTAATGCGGATCCGACGTTGGGTTGGGCAAGTCTATTGCAAAATTATGGCTCGATGTTTAATAGAGGTGTAGAATTGTCATTACAGAGTGTAAATATTCAAAATAAGAATTTTACTTGGGGAACAAATTTAATGTTTAGTTATAATAAAAATGAATTGACAAATTTAGAAGGTACAAAAGAAACGGTTTTTTATTATAGTGCATATAATGTAGCAGCTGTTGGTTATCCTATTAATAGTGTCTTTAGTTATCGTTATGCAGGACTTGATCCGACAAATGGGAATGTGTTGGTGTATAATAAAGAAGGAGAAAAAGTTTCAAAAGTAAGTTCTATTGATGATATGGTATATTCTGGAACTCGTACTCCAAAGTATACGGCATCATTGAAAAATTTCTTCTCTTATCGTGATTTTGATTTTTCATTTATGTTTGTATATTATGGCGGGCATGTGTTACGTGATGTTGTAGCTGGATATATGGGTGGTGCACCAAGTGCGAATCTTACTCGTAAGGCTTTAAACCATTGGAGGAAACCGGGGGATGAAAATATTCCGGGAGTAGCTCCGTCTTTTAATAGGAATATTTATTATACAGATGCGCAGGCATGGTATTCGGCAGACATCCATGTAAAAAAGGCAGATTATATTAAATTGAGAGATATCTCACTGAGTTACAATTTGCCAAAGAATTGGTTGAGGAAATATTTTATAGAATCGGCTGCTGTGACTTGTCAAATTAGTAATGTGTGGTGGTGGGCTGCTAACGGAGATATTGATCCGGAAGCGTATACTACATCGGGATATGGATGGGGAGCATTGACTCTTCCGAATCCTACTACTTATACAATTGGTTTGTCTCTTAATTTTTAAACGATTGAATAGATAAATATGAAATTATATAAATTTTTACTTTGTGCATGTTTGGCGTTACCTGTAATGTCATGTGATGATTATTTGGATATACAACCTAAAGGGATTGTAATTCCGGAAAAGAGTGAAGACTATGAACGTTTATTGAATTATGCTCAATTGCTAAAGGCTTCTGAATCATATCCTAACTTTATGACAGATGATGTTTTCATGCCTTATGAAGATGATATGACTGGAGGATTTGTTTCTCTGGAGTTGCCGAAGCAGCATTTATATGCGTTTAATAGTGAAATCTTTGGAGAAGGAGAGAGTGACGGTCTTTGGGAATACTCTTATAATCGTATTTATTATTATAACGTAGTTATTGATGATATAATGGGGGCTACTCAAGATACTGAAGAACATAAAAAGCAATTGAGGGCTGAAGCATTGGTTGGGCGTGCTTTTGAGTATTTGACTTTGGTTAATGCTTATGCTAACCATTACGATCCGTCGACTGCTGCTACAGATCCTGGCGTTCCATTGATGTTGGATAAAAATATCAATAAAACAAATTTGCAGCGCGCTACAGTGCAGGAAGTATATGATCAAATTAAGGCGGATCTGGATGAGGCTGCTCCTAATTTACCGGAAAGACCGGTGTTGAATGCCTATCGTGCATCTAAGCCGGTGGGGTATGGGATGTTGGCACGTATGTATCTTTATATGGGAGATTACAAAAAAGCTTTGGAGAATGCGGTGATCTCATTACAGAATAATTCAACTTTGATGAGTCTTTTCCCGTATAAAGTAGTGGATCGTGATAAATATATTGGTAGGATTGATGTTCCGGATGGAGATGAGAATCCGGAAAATATTTATATTCGTTTGGCCCCCTGGACTTTTGGATTTAGTGCTACTGCATATGCTTCTGAAGAATTGGCTTCTTTGTATGATCAGGAAAAGGATCAGCGTTATCTGTTGTATTTTACGAAATATTTAGGTGGGATAGATTTGGATTATCCTCTTTGGGCGCCTTATATTTATGCCAACATGGCTATGTCTACCCCGGAAATGTATCTGATAGCAGCAGAGTGTGAAGCTCGTATAGGTAGTAAAGACAAAGCTATGGAATATATTAACACCTTGCGTGATAATCGTATTATTGATAATGTCCCTTTGGTTGCAAGTGATAACAAGGATGCATTGGTAAAAGTCTTGGAGGAAAGAAGACGGGAAATGCCTATGCTTGGCTGTACCCGCTTGATTGACTTGAAACGTTTGAATCGTGAACCTGAATTCGCAAAGACTATTGTGCATGAGGTGAATGGTGTAGAGTACAGATTGGAGCCCAATAGTCCTAAATATATTTTGCCTATTCCACCCTCTGTACTTCGTTTTAATCCTGATATGATTCCTAACATAAGATAAAAGATATTTTAATGAAAAAACTAACGATTATGATGGCAACAGCAGCATTATGCTGTTGCCTGGGTTCCTGTAACAGTGGAACTAAGCAAGAATTGGCGAATACGGTTCATTTGAAAGGCCAGTTGCTTGATATGGGTAGCCAGAATGTGCGTATGAGATTTGACGGAGCAGCATCTATGCTAGGTGACAGCCGGGATATTTTGTTGAAAACGGATGCTGCCGGTTATTTTGATACTACTTTTGTACTTAAAGAGCCGACATATTATACTATCAGCCGCAACACATTGTATCTTACTCCAGGAGATGACATGACTATCAAAGTAACTCAGACAAATACAGAAGCGGAATTCTCGGGAATCGGAGCCGAAGCCAATAATTACATGAAGTTCCGTCTTTTTCCGAAAGGTGGTTCTTATCTGGAAGCCGGTGGTAACTTGCGTGGAGATTTTGTATCCACTAAAGCGTTGGTTGACAGCTTGGCCGCTATACGTATGCATACATTGGATACGTTAAGTAATGTGTCTGATGCATTTAAAAAGCTGGAAACAGCACGGATCAAAGCGGATATTATTAATAGTTATATCTGTTATGCAAGTTATTCAAGGATGTTTGCCGGAGTGAAGACGGAAGAAGAGATGCGGGCTAAATGGAATGAATTTAATGTTTCATTAACTCAGGATGTAACTCCGCTATATAAGGAGATTATGAATGAAGATATGCTGAATGTAGCTGTGGTGCGCGATGTTTTGTCTTATCAGGAAGATTCTACATTAGCTTCTCTTTGGTTTAAGGATATTTCCATTCCTGCGCGTACTACGGAATTATATGCTTGTGCTAAAATAGTCGATAATCTGAGAAATGAAGCTTCAGAACAGACTGTGAACGAGGCGAAGGCATTTTTGCAAACAGTGAAGAATGCTGATTTTGCAACAGAAATTGAAGGAAAGATTGTTCAAGCTTCCAAGTTGCTTCCCGGACAACCTGCCATTGATTTTGAAATGTTGGATGTGGAGGGTAATGTGAAGCATCTTGCAGATTTTAAGGGTAAGGTGATTTATATTGATTTATGGGCGACCTGGTGTGGGCCTTGCATTCAGGAATCTCCGGCATTTGAGGCTTTAGGTAAGAAATATGTGGGTAAGGATATCGTTTTTCTTCCGGTTTCTACAGATACTACAACGAAACCTTGGTTAAGGTATTTGGATGGACATAAGAAAGAATTGACTCAATATCATTCCAATGATGTTGCTTTAAAAGAAAGTTGGGCTATCATGTATATTCCTCGTTTTATTTTGATTGACAAGGATTTCAATATTGTGAATGCATACGCTCCACGTCCGTCAAGTGAAGAGATTGGTACTTTGATTGATTCTGTTCTTAATAAATAGTAAATTTATGATTTATAAAAAATATCTATTATTAGGCGTTTCTTTATGCATGTTAAATGCTTGCAATGAGTCTAAGTCTGTGTCTTTAGAGGGTAGTCTTGATGGAATCCAGGCTGATTCTATCTATTTATATCAAGTAGACAATGAGCATTATGGTAGTGTGAAACTGATTAAATCTATTGCTGTTACCGATGGTAGGTTTGCTTATCCCACTGATTCTGTACAAGCCGGTCTTTATTGTTTCTCTTTGCAGAATATGGAGCGTGGAGAGTATTTACAGCAATACGCTAATTTGTTTTTGGAACCCAAATCCATGCAGCTTACCTTGGGTAAGGATAAGTATGATCAACTGAGTTTACATGCTACAGGGTCTGCATTGCAGGAGCAATACGAAGCCTTGCAAGAAGCGAAATATGTAGCAGGTAATCGTATGGTTCTCGATTCTTTGGATCATATGTTCTATGAAGCTCGTGAAAAAGGGGATCGTGAGGAAATGGAGCGTATCCGGGAGGTTTCCAGTCCTTATTATGAGAGTGCCTCGGAACAGACCCGTAAACTGATAAATGGGGAAATTGCTAAAAATAAAGGCTCATACTTCGGTTTGTATCTTTATTATACTTATCGCTTCCAAAATCATACTTTTAATACAGTTGAGGAGATTGATGAGGCACGTAACTTCATAGGCAGTTTTGATGAGGCGTCCAGGCAAAGTGGTATATATGTAAAAATGCAAGAAGGTTTGGATAAATTTGCTAGGTGTGCTACCGGTAGCGTTGCTCCTGCTATAACAGGAATTGATTTGAAAGGGAATTCTGTCAGTTTGAACGATTTCAAGGGTAAATATGTTCTAGTCGATTTCTGGTTTGCCGGTTGTAGTTGGTGTCGTAAGGAAACTCCTTATCTGTTGAAGACGTACAATGCTTTCAAAGATAAAGGATTTACTATTTATGGTGTGTCTACAGACCGTCGTGAGGAAGATTGGAAAAAGGCTATTGAAGAAGACAAGAGCTATTGGAATCAGGTTCTGTTGCAGAAAGACGACGTGAAGGATGTGTTGGAATCATACTGTATTGTCGGTTTCCCACATATAATTTTAGTAGATCCGGAAGGTAAAATTGTAGCGAAGGAGTTGCGTGGAGATGATCTTTATAATACCGTCGAAAAGTTTGTAAACGGAGCAAAATAAAGAATTGTGTTTTTTAACTCATAAAGCAGTAGGCTGGGAATGTCCGGTCTACTGTTTTTTCTTTTATGGAATATGTTTTTTTTTGAAGGAATGATATGGTTTTATTATAGGTAGTGATGTTCTGTATTGTATTTATTTTTTTAATAAATCTAATGTGTGACCTGTATTTCTTTAATGTTTTCCTTTTGAAGAACATATTGTCTGTCGGATAAGTTAAAAGTTTACCTTTGCAATATAATCAGAGGATGAGATATTGATCTATAATAAATATTATAAATAAAACGCATAGGTATTGTAAGCGTACAATACTTTTTGGTGGTCTCGTTGGATGCTTGTGTTCAGATTTAAGGCGAGGTCACCTTATTCTCGTAGAGAATTTAGATTTTAATTTGAATGATACTTGCTCGCGATGAGTAGGTATCATTTGTTTTTTAGGGGGGGATTATGGAAATGGAAAATAGGTAGGTCTTTCTCCAAAACGTTGTTGATTGAATAAAACAAGTAAAAGAAAGAATTTCTCTATGTTAAGATAACAGTTTACTTTAAATTCTTGTATGATTGATGGATTAATTTGAAAGACAAACGCTTATGTAAGTTTTGAAAAGTTTCGGGTAACGATTTGGAGATTGTGCTAATTTCAGTATTTTACAGCCTCTTACTTATGGAACAACCCTCTTAGGATACAAAGGTACGGATATTTTTTGAATAAGCAAATATTTTTATTCATAGAGAAAAAGGCTTCTTCTTATGGAGCATGTCTCAACAGATAAGAACAAGAATATGATACAAAATATTTGCAATAAAAATGAAGGTGTGTCGTTATACGCGATGCGCCTTCTTTTTTTCGTTGACTATAAAAATCGGCTCATTTTTTTAAGTTGCGATATTTTGAGGATTTCTTTGATTTATGTGTTCGCAATATCTAAATATAGCTACTGTAAGCTCATAAAACGGTCTAATCAGCCAATCCATACCTTCTTTAGTTATTTTTGCACACATCTTCTTTATATTGAAGGCAATGGCAAAGAAGGCAAAGTCCATGAAGATCTTATCCTTTCCAAAATGGCGGAAACGTTTGTAGTTCATATTGTATTTCATTTGTCCGAACACAGCTTTCGGTTCTATGCATCTCTGTCCTCTGTGTTTCAGTCCTTCCTTGGAACACAGCAGTTCTCTGGCTTTTTGCCTGTATCTTCTGAGTCTGTGATTCAGTTCTATCGTCCTGTTCCCCTTTGCCTTAAAACATCGGCATCTTAGCGGACAGTCTTCACATCTGACGGCTCTGTATCTGGCATTTTCGCTGACATATCCGAATGCAGTTTTCACATGTCCGGTCCCTATCCTTTGCATCTTTTGTCCCATGGGGCAGATACAAAAGTTATGTTCTTCATTGTAGTAGAAGTTTTCCGCCTTGAACGGATCCGGTTTGAACCTCGACCGCTGTTCCATGTGGAAGTAGTTGTGCTTGACGCCATAGCACATAATCTTGCAAAAGTAGCCTCTTGGGAGGCTTATGGCAACGAAAAAACAGTTTGAAAGGATGAAATCTTCAAAAGCAAGCTTATAAATTCTTCTTTTGAGAACAATACAAATGACTTCAATCTGAAATAAAACAAAAAGAACCATATCAAGTTTATTTTGAGACAGCCTCTTCATGAGTGGTGGCACCAGTTTTATTTCTGCCGATAAATTGATTTTTAGAAATCCGGTATAGTGGTTTGCCACTGAGGTTGTGTCAAAACGCTGACACAGCCTTTTTTTATGCGCAAAGCCCAGACTTTCTCAAGCCCGGGCTTTGTTATTACCCAAAGTTTTCGTATCTTTAGGTATAAAGTTTTTCGTTATGGTAAAGTTACATTTTCGTCCTTACATTCCCAACCAAACCGTTCTTTTTCCACAAAGAATTGATGAAAACATAGCTGCGAACGACCCGGTCCGCATCGTGAATGCTGTTATTGATAATTTCAATCTTGAGAGTTTCAAGAAGCTTTATAAGTAAACGGACCGTTGTCCTTATCATCCTAAAATGATGCTTAAGGTGATAATCTACGCCTACATGAATAATATCTACTCTTGCCGTAAAATAGAGAAGCACCTCCTTCGTGACATTCATTATATTTGGCTTGCCGGTAATGAGCATCCGGATTTTATCACGATCAACCGTTTTCGTAACCGTGTAAAGGAGGAAATAAACAATGTATTTACCCAGTTGGTTCTTGTCCTTGCCGATAAAGGTTTCATCAGCCTTGATGTGGAGTATATCGACGGCACCAAGATTGAATCCAAAGCCAACAAATATACTTTTGTCTGGCGCAAGACAGTCGAACGGAACTGTACGAGACTAATGGATAAAATCCGTATTCTCTTGGAGCAGGTGGATGAAGCCATTGCACAGGAGAACTCTATAAAAGACACATCCGTGGAGTTTACTCCCTGCAGGCTCTCTGACATAGTGGATGGACTTAAAGAAGCCCTGGAACGCCAGCCTGCAACAAAGGATAAGGAAGACAAGAAAGCCCTGCGCAAAAAGAAGAAGCAGGTCAGGGAACTTGAAGGGTATCGTGACAAGCTGATAGAATACGACAATCACCTTGATACCCTTGGAGAACGTAACTCCTATTCCAAGACCGATCCTGGTGCCACATTCATGCGCATGAAAGAAGATGCCATGAAGAACGGTCAGACCAAACCCAGATATAATCTGCAAATAGGTACTGAAAACCAATTCATCACAGACTTCCGTATGTTTCCCAACCCTACCGACACACTGACCCTCATACCTTTTTTCCACTCTTTCCAGTACCGCTATAACCGTTTACCAAATATCTGTGTGGCAGACTCCGGTTACGGTTCGGAAGAAAATTACCGGTTCATGCAGGAGAATGGGATAGAAGCCTTCATCAAGTACAATTACTTCCATAAAGAACAGCGTCCCCGTTATACTCCCAACCCGTTCCATGCCGAAAGTCTCCATTACAATGCCCAAGAGGATTATTACGTTTGTCCTATGGGACAGCACATGAACCGTATAGGAACCAAACGTGACAAGACAGCGAGCGGATACATCACCGAAAGTGCCCGGTATAAAGCAGAAAGATGCGAAGGTTGCCCTTTGCGTGGCAGTTGTTTTAAAGCCCGGGGGAACCGTATTATAGAAGTCAACCACCGATTAAATCAATACAAAAGGCAGGCACGGGAAAGGTTGCTCTCAGAAGAAGGTATCAAGCATAGAGGCAGGAGGTGTATAGAACCAGAGGCTGTGTTTGGACAAATAAAATACAATACGGCATACAGAAGATTCCGGCATGTGGGAGAAGACAAGGTTACAATGGACTTTGCTTTCTTTGCCATAGCCTTTAATATCAAAAAAATGTGTGCTAAACTGATAAAAGAAGGAAAGGGGATCATTACAGTTGCCAAATATATGTTTATTGGACTATTTATAACCTGATATAATTGGAATATAGCAACTTGTTGCCAAATGCATGAGGAAAAAGCAGCATAGCCAAAAGAAAATATAGCAGAACTGTAAAATATAAAAGAGGTTGTGCCAACGTTTTGACAAAACCTCCTGTGGTATATTTTTTTAGAACTTTCTGAATGTGAGGCGTGCATAATCAGATTTCAGAATTAGTTTCTTGCCTGTTGC